>Ga0209666_1000371_pt1 | contig 34682 bp, 40 predicted proteins | sample SaaInlV_125m_DNA_FD_184679 | JGI IMG/M metagenome (GOLD analysis project Ga0209666, IMG submission 184679) | Marine microbial communities from expanding oxygen minimum zones in the Saanich Inlet - Saanich Inlet SI037_S3LV_10m_DNA (SPAdes)... | ecosystem: Environmental > Aquatic > Marine >...
AGAAATAGATAACGGTATAAATCAAAAAGCTTTAATAATAGGGGCGGGAGGAGTATCACCATCAGTAATACTTTCTCTGCAAAAGTCTGGAATAAGGCAAATTTCTATAATTAATAGAACAAAAGAAAAGTGCTTATTTTTGAAAAAAAGTTTTAATTATATAAATATTTTGCCTTGGAATAATCTAGAGACCGAGATTGGTAATCACGATTTAATCATTAATGCAACAAGCTTAGGTTTAAAAAATGGAAAAGATTTTGATTTTGATTTTAACAAGTGCAAAAGTGACTCAACTTATATTGACACAATCTACAATCCTTTAAAAACAAAAACACTTAAATTTCTCGAAGATAAAGGAATAAAGGTATTTAATGGGCTTAATATGTTTATTTATCAGGGTCAAAAGTCATTTTATCTGTGGAATAAAATAAATCCAGAAATAGATGACGATTTAGTTAATTTATTAATGTCTAAGCTCAAATGATGAAAATCGGTATTACAGGCTCAATAGCCTCGGGAAAAACTACTGCTAGTAAAATCTTAGCATACAAAAGAGGGCCTTTGTTTAGTGCAGATAAAATAGTTAAAAATTTTTATAAAAGAAACAATTTTAAAAACCTGTTAATTAAAAAATTCAATATCAAAAATAAAACAAATTTCAAAAATTTACTAAAAACAAAAATCTTAAAAGATAAGCACAATATAGTTAAACTCGAAAAAATAATTCATCCCATGGTAAGAAAGGAAATGAAAAAATTTACGTCTAGACACAAAAATAAAAGTATAATTTTTTATGAAATTCCCTTGCTAGTAGAAAACAAATTAATGAAACATTTTAATGTTATAATTCTTATAAAAGCAAAAAAAAAAATAAGGTTAAAAAGATTTAAAAATAAAGGAGGTAATGAAAAATTATTTAATATATTAAATAGTAAACAGCTATCATCTAAAAAAAAGTCAAAATTTTCTGATTATATTGTTGTAAACGAAAAAAATTTAAATATTTTAAAAAAAAATTTGTTAGGTATAATGACGACATATGTATGAAATATTTTTAGACACAGAAACAACAGGATTATCTTTTAGAGGAGGTCATAAAATTGTAGAAATAGCCTGCATAGAAACAAAAGATTTGATACCGACCGGAAATATTTTTCATAAACTGATTAATCCTAAAAGAAGCATACCCGGTGAAGCTGTTAAAGTACATGGTTTTACTGAGGAATTTTTAAAAAATAAAGAAACTTTCAACGAAATCGCTGACGAATTAATTAGTTTTATTAAAGGAAAAAAAATTATTATTCATAATGCTTCTTTTGATCTGGAGTTTTTAGATGGAGAATTTAATGAAATTAAAAAAAGTAGAATTGATAAAACGTTAGTTATAGATTCATTAGAAGTTGCTAGAAATAAATTTCCAGGAACATCAAATTCCTTGGATGCTTTATGTCGAAAATTTAATATAGATTTATCAAGAAGAACTAAACATAATGCCTTGCTTGATTGTGAGCTTTTAAGAGAAGTTTATATAAATTTATTAGAAGTTAAGGAACCAAAATTAAATCTTTCAAGCTATAACCCAAATCAAAAAGTGTCTGTAATTAGTAATTATAATAAAAAAATTTTAGAAATTTCAGAAGCAGAAATTAAGAAACATCAATTATTTTTAAAAGGTGAGTTAAAGAAAAATTTTTATTGAATTTTTCTGAGTTTATAAAGTTTCTCAAAATCAACAGTTTCATTAACTTTTATATCTTTAAAGCCTGAATTTTCAAATAAAAAAATAAAAATTTTTCTTAGTTCGGAATAAATTTTTGTTGGAACATCGATAAGTATTATTTTTTCCATTTCCTCTTTGTTAATTTTTTTACTACCTAATTCTATAATAGTTGAATAAATAATTTTAGTATCAATTTTTTCAAAATCATTATTAATTGGATTTAATTTGAGTGTTGTTAGAACCTCTATAATATTTTGTTTTACTTGAGAACTTTTAATATCAATATTAATTCTGTAATTGGAGATATTTTTTGAGATTAAGAAAAAGGTTTCTGGTTTAGGAATATTAAAGTTAAGCTCTTTAATGTATTTACCGATTATTTTATAGCTCATCTTTTTTTTTAATTACTTCTCCATCTATGATTTCATCTTTATTTACTTTAACTTTATCTTTATTTTTTAGGGTAATATTAAAAATGATCTTTCTTGTAAAAGGAATTAAAAGAAGAAAACCAAAAAAATCAGTAAAAAAACCAGGAACAATTAATAGCAAAGCAGCTATCGCAATCGATGCACCTGATAATATTTCGTAAATTGGTACTTTATTTTGATAAATATTAACCATGCCAGATTTAAGAGTTTGTATTCCTTGTAATTTTGCAAAATATACCCCAATTATCGCTGTCAAAAAAATTAACGCTATAGTATTGAAAGCACCGATTTTTGCGCCCATCTTTATCATTAAATAAATCTCTAATACCGGCAGTCCTATAAAAATTAAAAAAAATGAGTTCATTTGTCTGATACAAAAATATATGATTAATGTATAATTATCAAATTATGAATAATAGTTTTGGATATATTGACATAATTTTACTAGGCATGATTGCGGGATTTATAATTCTACGATTAAGAAGCATATTGGGAAGAAAAACTGGGCATGAATCCAAAATTTATCCTAGCTTCGCTGAAAAAAAATTCAGCATTGCAAAAAACGATACAAAACTGATTAAACAAAATCTTGAAATACTAGAAGGAAAAAATAAAAAAGCATTTTTAAAAGGCGCGGAAATGGCTTATGAAACAATTCTTACTTCTTTTGCAAACGGTGATTTAAAAAAGTTGAAAAGTCTTTTAACAGCAACTATGAATAATAATTTTTCTGGAGCCATTGACGCTAGGGTTAAAGAAAAAATTGAGTCAGAATTTACATTTATAGGCATTAAAGAGTCATCAGTTGAGAAATATGAAAAAGTTAAAGATGATTTATCTGCTACAGTTAAATTTGTAGCTGAAGTTATTTCTGTAAAAAAAAAAGATAATAAAATTATCGAGGGAAATCCTGATAAAATTAAATTTGTGACAGATGTTTGGAAATTTACAAGAAATATAAATAATAAAAGTCCTAATTGGTATTTAGCTGAAATCATTAGCAAGTGATTAAAAAAAAAGATCTTTCACCAGAAGATAAAGAATCCTGGGAAAGTTTCACCAAGAATCCATTAAATATTTACGATAAAGAAGAAAAGATAAATGTAACTTCTAGAAAAGACCGTTTTAATTATGATCTACATGGCTTTACACTAGCCGATGCAAACAAAAAGGTCGAAGAAATAATATTATCAAGTGCAGATAAAAAATATAAAGAAATACTTTTAATTACTGGAAAAGGCCTTCATTCAACCACTGGTGAAGATGCTTATGTTTCACAAGATTTAAGTAAATTAAAATTTTCAGTTCCAGAGTTTATCAATAACAACGAAGAACTTAAAAAACATGTTATTTCAATTTCTGATGCAAACATAAATGATGGTGGAGCAGGCGCAATCTTAATTAAACTAAAAAATTTATAAAATAAATTTAGATAAATCGTTATCTTTAACTAAATTACCTAGATTATCTTGTACATATTTTCCATCAATAGTTATTGTTTCACCAGATCTATCAGTGGCATTAAAGCTTATATCATCTAAAACTTTTTCAATAATAGTATGAAGCCTTCTCGCACCAATATTTTCTACAGATGAATTTACTTCTGCTGAGATTTTTGCGAGCATATCAATCCCATCGCTCGTAAATTCTAGATTAACATTCTCTGTTTTAAGTAATTCCTTATATTGTTTAATCAAACTATTATCTGGTTCTTTAAGTATTCTAATAAAATCACCTTCTTTTAAAGCATTCAGCTCCACTCTTATGGGCAATCTTCCTTGTAGTTCTGGTAATAAATCAGATGGTTTAGCTAGTTGAAATGCACCTGAAGCTATAAATAAAATATGATCAGTTTTTATAGGGCCATGTTTTGTACTCACTGTTGTCCCTTCAATAAGTGGTAGTAAATCCCTTTGAACACCCTCTCTTGAAACATCTCCACCTACTCTGTCGCTTCTAGCGGAAACTTTATCTATTTCATCTAAAAAAACTATTCCATTTTCTTCTGTAGCTTTTTTTGCTTCCTTAATAATTTTATCTTCCTCGATCATTTTGTCTGATTCTTGCGCTACTAGGATGTCGTGGGACTCCTTAACAGTCATTTTTTTCTTTTTTCCTTTTTTATTCCCCATCGATTTTCCAAAAATATCACCAAGGTTTACCATACCAACATTTCCACCAGGCATACCGGGTATTTCAAAACTTTGCATAGCAGAAGATGTGTTTTGTACTTCTATTTCAATCTCATTATTATCAAGATCACCGCTTCTTAACCTTTTTCTAAAACTCTCTCTTGTTGCGACTGATGCTTTATTTCCAACTAAAGAGTCCAATACTTTTTCTTCAGCTTTTAATTCTGCTTTTGCTTTTACTTCTTTTCTTTTTCTTTCTCTTTCCATTGCAATAGCAATTTCTATTAAATCTCTAATAATTTGTTCAACGTCTCTACCCACATAACCAACTTCTGTAAATCTAGTTGCTTCAACTTTAATAAATGGGGCTTCCGCTAATTTAGATAATCTTCTAGAAATTTCAGTTTTCCCAACCCCTGTTGGTCCAATCATTAGTATATTTTTTGGAAGAACTTCATCTTTCATATCATCAGATAAGGCTTGTCTTCTCCATCTGTTTCGTAAAGCTACTGCTACAGCTTTTTTAGCTTCTTTTTGACCAATTACGTATCTATCTAATTCAGAAACAATTTCTCTCGGTGACAAAGCACTTACTTTTGAACTGTCCTTTTTTTTATTTTTTATAACATTTAGATTTGTAACTTTACTAGTATTTACCATTTTAAACTTTCTCTACTGTAATATTGTTATTTGTAAACACACAAATCTCAGAAGCAACTTTAATTGATTTTTTAGCTATTTCTTCTGCTTTCAAATCCGTTTCTATTAAAACTTTCGCAGCAGCTAATGCGTAGTTTCCACCTGAACCAATTCCTATAATACCGTCCTCAGGCTCAAGGACGTCACCTGTTCCTGAGATAATAAAACTGTGAGTTTTATCTGCAACCGCCATTAGCGCTTCTAATCTTCTTAAAAATTTATCACTTCTCCAATCCTTAGCTAGTTCAACAGCTGCTCTCTGTAAATTGCCCGCATGTTTTTCTAGCTTTGCCTCTAGTCTCTCAAATAGTGTTAATGCATCTGCAGTAGAACCTGCGAATCCAGCTATTACTCCCCTGTTTTCAATTTTCCTTACTTTTTTTGCCTTGCTTTTTAAAACGGTGTTACCAAGGCTTACTTGACCATCACCCGCAACAACAGTCTCTCCATTCTTTCGAAGTAAAACAATAGTTGTGCCATGCCATTTTTCAGCTGTATTCATATAGCTATATGTGGAGATTAAATCTATTTCTTCAATAGCAGAATCAGATTTATTGATAAATTATAAAATTATATATATATCAATTAATAATTCTCTTTAGACTATGAAAAGAAAAGCAAAAATATCCAGAAAAACAAAAGAAACTAGTATTTTAGTTTCTGTTGATTTAGATGGAAAAGGTAAATATAAAATTAAAACTGGTATTGGTTTTTTAGACCATATGCTAGAACAGCTATCTAAACACTCATTAATAGATCTAGAGGTACTCGCTAAAGGCGATACGCATATTGATCTCCACCACACAACAGAGGACACAGGAATAGCAATAGGCGAAGCTATAAAAAAGGCAGCAGGAAATCGCAAAGGAATTAAAAGATATGCTTCCACAATAATACCTATGGATGAAACATTAAGTAGAGTTTCACTAGATGTATCAAATCGGCCTTATCTTATTTGGAAAGTTAATTTAAAAGTAGAAAAATTAGGTGAAATGGATACAGAGCTTTTTAAAGAATGGTTTCAAGCTTTTTCACAGTCTGCTGGGATCACATTACACGTAGAAAATATATATGGAGAAAATAGCCATCATAAAATCGAGTCTTGCTATAAAGGTTTAGCAAGATCTTTAAAAGATGCACTGACTATTGATAAAAGAATAAAAAATTCAGTTCCATCTACTAAAGGCACACTTTAAATATAAATGTTATTAACGGTCGTTGATTATGGGGTTGGCAATTTAAGATCTATTGCTAAATCTATTGAAAAGGCAAACTCTGATAATAATTTAAATTACTCTGTTAAAGTAAGCTCAGATATTAACGATGTAAAAAAATCTGATAAGATTGTTTTACCAGGACAGGGCTCTTTCAAAGCTTGTAAAGCTGGAATTGATAATATTGAAGGATTGCAGATAGAGTTGAATGAAAGTGTCTTAATTAAAAAAAAGCCAATTTATGGAATTTGTGCTGGCATGCAATTATTTGCAACTAGAGGACATGAAGAGAGAACTACAGAAGGATTAAATTGGATACAAGGAGAAGTTAATAAATTAGATTTAGGTTCATCTAAACTAAAAATCCCTCACATGGGTTGGAACGAGTTAAAAATAAAAAATAGCTCTAAAGTTTTTCAAGATATAAATAATAATGATCATGCCTACTTTATTCATAGTTATGAATTTATTCCTAAAGATCAAACAGTTATTTCCTTAACATCTAATTACGGAAAAGAAGTTATGGCAGCAGTATCATTAGAAAATATATTTGGATCACAATTTCATCCAGAAAAAAGTCAAATTACAGGAATAAAAATTTTGACCAACTTTTTAAATTTGTAGAATGAAAATATTTCCAGCAATAGATATTAAAGATAAAAAATGTGTAAGATTACTTAAAGGTGACTTTGATAATAAAACCGAATACGACATATCTCCTATTGAACAAGCTGGAAAGTATAAAGATAATGGTTTTAAAAATATACATATCGTTGACTTAGAAGGCGCTTTGACTGGTAATACAGTCAATTTAGAAACAATTGAGGAAATAGTTAATAAATATGATTTAAATATTGAAGTAGGTGGAGGCATTCGATCACTTGAGAGTATTAAGAAATATGTAGAAGCGGGCGTGGAAAAAGTAATTTTAGGAAGCGCTGCAATTAAGAACAAAGATTTTTTAAAAGAAGCCTGTAAGAAATTTGAAAATAAAATTGCCCTAGGGCTAGATGCAAAAGATGGAAAACTTTCCACATCTGGCTGGAAAGAAAATTTAAATGTTAAAGCTATAGATTTTCTTAAAGAAGTAAATGATTTTGGTGTAAGTCGTATTATTTACACAGATATTAATAGAGATGGAGCGAAAACTAGTCCTAATTTCGACGAGACAATTAATATCGCTGAGATTTCTAATTGTCCTATTGTCATTTCAGGTGGAGTATCCTCTATCAATGATATTAAAAAAGCTAAAGAACTAAATAATAAAAAAGTTGAAGGTATAATAGTTGGCAAAGCTATTTATGATGGCGATATTAAACTTGATGAATTAGCAAAGGAGATTGATGCTTAAAAATAGAATTATACCTTGCTTAGATGTAAAAAATGGAAGAGTTGTAAAAGGCATAAATTTTGTAGACTTAAAAGATGCTGGTGATCCTGTAGAACAAGCAAGTGTTTATGATAAGGGCGGTGCTGACGAAATATGTTTTTTAGATATTACTGCAAGCAATGAAAATAGAAACACAATTATAGACGTTGTAAGCAAAACTGCAGAAAAATGTTTTGTTCCCTTAACTGTAGGTGGTGGAATTAGAACTACAGATAATATAAGAGAATTATTGTTAGCAGGAGCAGATAAAGTTTCAATTAATACTGCCGCTGTAAAAGACATTAATTTTGTTAAAGAGGCTTCAAAAAAATTTGGGACACAGTGTATGGTAGTGGCTGTTGATGCTAAAAAAACATCTCAAGGTAAATGGGAAATATTTACACATGGTGGAAGAGAAAATACAGGTATTGATGCAATTCAATTTTCAAAACAAGCTGAAGAAAATGGAGCAGGAGAGATTTTACTTACTTCAATGGATAAAGATGGGACAAAAACTGGTTATGATCTGGAGCTTTTAAAAAAAATTACAAGTTATGTAAGTATTCCAGTAATAGCTTCTGGTGGGGCTGGTAAAATGGAACATTTATATGATGCTATTAATACTGGAGGAGCTAGTGCAGTTTTAGCTGCTTCAATATTCCATTATGGTGAATTTACTATCTCAGAGACAAAAGAATATTTAAAATCAAAGAATGTTCCGGTAAGATTGTAATATGTTTAAAAATTTAGAACATTTGATTAAGATAATTAGAGATAGGAAAATGTCTTCTTCAAGCGAGTCTTATACAAAAAAATTACTTAATGACAAAAAATTAAGTGTTGAAAAAGTTAAAGAAGAAATTTCAGAACTGATTGAGTCTGTAGAACAAAATTCTAATAAAATACATGAAGCTTCTGATGTGATTTATCACCTCATGGTTTATCTTGAAGCTAATAATATAAAGATCGAAGATGTCATGACTGAACTTAAGAAAAGACAAAAATGAGTTACGATAAAAATAATGTATTTGCAAAAATTCTTAGAGGAGAAATTCCTTGTAAAAAAGTTTATGAAAATGATCATGTTCTAGCTTTTCATGACGTTAATCCACAAAAGAAAGTGCATATATTAGTAATTCCAAAAGGTGAATATGTAGATCTAGATGACTTTAATAGCAAAGCATCTGATAAAGAGATTGCTGAATTAAATAAAGCTGTTTCATATGTAGCAAATCTAATGGGTTTTAAGGACAAGGGTTACCGAGCTTTAACAAATTTAGGTAACGATGGAGGACAAGAAGTTCCCCACTTACATTTTCATATTTTTGCAGGTGAAAAGATTGGAAAGATGGTTAGCTAATGGTTTCGAGAGTAAGAAGATTTTTTTTAGAGATAAAAGATTTATCAAATACCATCAGTCTAAATATTCCTAAAAATTATAAAATTATTTTAGATGATAAAAAAGACTTTCAACTTAATAAATTTTTTTATAAACAAATTGGCCTAGACCATTATTGGAGAGATAGACTTCTTTGGTCCAATAAAGAATGGATAAAATATGCTACGAATAAAAATTTAGAAACTCATGTTTTAAAAAAAGGAGAAGATCTTGTCGGATATTACGAACAAGAATATCACCCAGATTCTAATGAAGTAGAATTAATAAATATGGGAGTGTTAAAAGAATTTAGAGGTTTAAAACTTGGATCTATACTTCTAAATCATGCTATTGCTAGTGCATCGAGAAAGAATCCAGAAAGAATGTGGGTTCATACCTGTAGCCTAGATCACAAACATGCACTGCAAAATTATAAGTCAAATGGTTTTAAAATTTTCAAAGAAGAAGAAATAGATTTCGTAGCTTAATTAATCTCAGGAATTTTAAAAGTCCCTTTTTTAAAGACATCATTTTTAGCAACAATATTTAAAGAGAAATTAATATTGTTGTTATATTGGTCAATTATTTGCCAACCTTTTAAATCTAATGTTTTCTTATCAAAAAAAACTGTTATCTCGTTATCATCTAAATAAATTAACTTTATAATTTGATCAGATAATTCTAACTTTCCAGATTTTACAATTTCTAAAAGTTTATCTTTATATAAAATATTAAGGAACGGAGATTTTGAAATGGGATAATAGTAAGTTTTGTTATACCTTTTTTGTGTTATCGCTAATCTTTTTTTATTTATTATTAACTCTTTTTTCTTATCATCAAAATAATCACATTTTAATTTCCCAGGAAATTCTAGAAGACAACTTCCCTTTTCAGTTTTGTCATTAATAATTTGATCAAAAGTAAATTCTAAAGAATTTAAATTATTCAATTGTGCAACTATTTGATCTTTCTCGTCAGCCGAAAGATTTACTGATAGTAAAATAAAAAATATGAATATTTTAAAGAACTTCACGTTTACCAACATGATTTGCTTTACTGACAATATTTTTTTCTTCCATCATATCAATAATTCTAGCTGCTCTATTGTAGCCGATTTGAAGTTTTCTTTGCAAGAAACTCGTCGAAGCTTTTCCTTCTGATTTAATAATATCAACTGCTTGCGAATATAGTTCGTCTTCATCACTGTCTCCTTCTGCTGCAGAAGAAGTTTCATTACTTGTATGGGCAGTAATTTCATCCATATAATCCGGTTCACCTTGTGCTCTGATGGAGTTTACTATTCTCTCTATTTCATTCTCTGAAACGAATGGACCATGAATTCTAACAATTCTATTTGCTGAGGACATGAATAACATATCACCTTTTCCTAATAACTGTTCTGCCCCCTGCTCTCCTAATATTGTTCTACTGTCAATTTTAGAGCTCACTTGAAAAGAAACTCTTGTTGGAAAGTTTGCTTTAATTGTACCTGTGATGACATCGACACTCGGTCTTTGCGTTGCCATGATAATATGAATTCCTGCAGCTCTTGCCATTTGTGATAATTTTTGAATGTAGTTTTCTATCTCTTTGCCAGCAACAAGCATCAAATCAGACATCTCATCGACCACAACAACTATGTAAGGCATTTTTAATTTGTGTTTGGCATTGTAACCATCAATGTTTCTGACCCCAACTTTACTCATAAGTTTGTATCTACTATTCATTTCTTTCACCGTCCAAGCTAAGGCAGATGTTGCCTTTTTTGCATCAGTGATAACTGGAGTTAGCAAGTGAGGAATTCCTTCATAAGTTGATAGCTCTAACATTTTAGGATCAATTAAAATAAATTTACAAAGATCAGGATTTAACTTGTAAAGTAATGAAACAATAATAGTATTAATACAAACTGACTTACCTGAACCTGTGGTTCCAGCAATTAATAAGTGAGGCATCGACGTAAGATCACCAACTATCGGCATACCAGAGATACTTTTTCCAAGTGCTATAGGTAATTTTACATCTTTTTTTTGAAACTTTTCATAAGAGATAATTTCTCGAAGAGATACACTTTCTCTCGTCTCGTTTGGTATCTCGATACCTACTGTATTTTTACCAGGAATCAGCGAAACCCTTGTAGATGTTGAACTAGTGTTACGTGCTAAATCTTCAGACAGATTTATTATTTTTGAAACTTTTACGCCTGGCGCTGGTTCAAATTCATATAAACTAACTACCGGGCCATTGTTGATAGCTTTAATTTTCCCATCAATACCAAAATCTAAAAGGATTTTTTCCATAAACTCACCATCCGGACGATTTTTATTTAATTCCGATGCATTTAGTTTAGTAGAACTTTTTTCTAAATAATCTATCGCTGGTAATTTATATTTAGATCTTAGAATAGTTGTTGGTTTTTCTGATTTAGTTAAGTCAACAAAAGAAAATGATTGTTGTGGTTTTTCAATGATTTCATTTTTTTCTTCTATTGTATCTGTTTCTAAATTCACTTCAGGGATTATATTTTCTTTTCTTCTGAATAATGAAGCTATTATGGAAAAAGTTTTAGTAATTATTTTTTTTATATTTAAATCAGCAGAATAAATAAAAAAGATTAAGGTAAGTAATAACAACCCATAAGTAGAATATGTGTTATCAATATAAGGAAACCATTTGCTTAAAAATTCATAACCAATCTTTCCAACAAAACCTGAGTTACCATTATCGATAAGCCAGAATGAATTGTTAAAAGTAATATAGATAAATATAGTGCCTAAGATTAAATATGAAATCACTAAAAATAATTTTAAAATTATTCTTTTGATTTTTTTTTGAATTATTAAGTTAATACCCCAAGCCAAAAAATTGGCTAAAATTAGAAATGAAACAAGACCAAAACTTTGTAAAAGAAAATCAGCTATACTGCTTCCATAGATTCCAAAAAAATTTTTAATTTCAAAGTCCCTATTACCATAGACAAAAGATGGGTCTTCTGGCGAATATGTAGTAAATGCTATTGCTAGTCCGATGCTCGTTGAAATTAAGATTAATCCTATAAATTCAAAGGTTCGTTTTTTTAAAAAATTTGTTACACTGTTTAAAAAGTTTGTATTCATATCGAATCGTTTTACGTACTTTTTACCATTTTTATGAAACTGAGAAAAATTTTAATATGAAAAAACAGAAAATATGCATAGTAGGAGACGGTCTTGCAGGTTTAATGGTTGCTTTAGCATTAAATAAATTAGAGGGCTTAGAAGTTCATTTAATATCTAAAAAAAACAAGCATTCTAAAGATAAAAGGACGACAGCTATATCTGCCTCTAACTATGAGTTTGTTAACGAAGTTATAAAAAAACTCGACAAAAAATTATTTTGGCCTTCTAAAAAGATCAATCTTTTCTATGAGACAAAAGATCAGCAGATGAATTTTTTAAACTTTAACGAAGAAAGCAAAAATCTAATGTACGTTTTTGAGAATGACAAAATCAAAGAAACTTTAAATAAAGAAATTAAAAAGAAAAAAATTAAAACTCTTCAGAAAAATATTAACAAATTAAAAGATTTAGATGGTTATGATATAAAAGTACTCTGCTTAGGTAGATCCTCAAAAATCTATCAAAGTATAGTTGATAAAAGATCGTTAAATAAAGATTATAAAGAAATCGCTATCACAGGTTATGTTAAACATAATTTAAAGAATTTGAATACTGCTCAATACTTCTTGAAAGAAGGACCTTTAGCAATACTTCCTTTCTCAAAAAATAATTTTTCTTTTGTTTGGAGTATAGATAAAGAATTCCCCAAAAAAGATATTAACTTAGTTGTTAAATCTAAAATTTGTGAAGTTTTAAAAATAAAAAAAATACAGATTTCAAATCAAAAGTCTTACCCTTTAATGCTTAATTTAAAACGTACATATTATAAAAATGATGCTCTTATTTTAGGTGAAGGACTTCACACAGTTCATCCTGTAGCCGGCCAAGGCTTTAATCTCGTTCTAAGAGATATTAAAAAATTACAAGAGATACTTAAATATTACACAGGATTAGGCATGTCATTAAAAAGTAGTTCAGCTCTTGCAGATTTTACAAGTAGCAGAAAATCTGAAAATATTATTACTGGTATAGGTATTGATTTAACCCATAATTTCTTTAAGCAAAATAAATTATTAGATCCATTTAAAGAAACAATTTTGAAGAACATTTCAAAAAATAATACTCTAAAAAAAATAAGTAAATTTATTTCTAATCAAGGTTTATCAATCTAATTCAATGAATATTTATGCTCTTTCATCAGGCAGAGGTCCATCAGGAATAGCCATCATTAGGATTTCGGGAAAAGACAGTCTTAAGGTTTGCAAGAATTTGACTAAATTAAAAGTGATCGATTCAACTAAGGTAAATTATTGCAAATTCTACGATCCTAAAAATGGTAAGATTATAGACCCAGAGGCGCTATTATTGTGGTTTCCTGGGCCTAATAGCTATACAGGTGATGATTTGGCCGAGTTCCAAGTTCACGGAAGTAATGCCGTTATTAATGCTTTATTAAAAGCATTATCAGAACAAGATAATTGCAGATTAGCAGAACCAGGTGAATTTACAAAAATAGCTTTTCAAAATGATAAAATTGATCTTTTAAAAGTTGAAAGTATAAGTGATTTAATTCACGCAGAAACAGAGCTTCAGAGAGATCAAGCTGTCAAATTAGTTCAAGGTAATGCATCAAATTATTATAATGATTTAAGAGAAAAACTAATAAAATCTTTATCATACATCGAAGCCAAAATAGATTTTGCAGAAGATGATTTGCCAGATAAAGTTTTAAATGAGGTGCAAAACTCTATTAAAGAAATCCATAAAGATATTCATAAGATTATTGAGGATGAAAAAATTGGAGAAAAAATAAGAGACGGATTTAGAGTTTCCATAACAGGTGAAGTGAATGCAGGTAAATCTTCTCTTTTAAATCTAATGGCAAAAAGAGATGTTGCTATTGTTTCAGACGAGGCAGGAACAACAAGAGACGTAATTGAGGTCTATTTAAATATAGATGGTTATCCTGTAATTCTTGCTGATACAGCCGGTATTAGAGAGTCTATAAATGAAGTTGAAAAAAAAGGGATTTCATTAGCTTTAGGAAAATCAAAAGAAGCAGACTTAAATATTATCGTCATAGATAATTCATCAGAAAATATAAATAGTGAAATTAAGAAAATGATCAATAATGACACAATAGTTCTACTTAATAAATCAGATATAAAAAATAAACAAAATCACAAATTCAAAGCAGATACAGTTTTGGCTTCAGTTAAAGAAAACAAAAATATAGATAATTTGATTATAAAAATTAAAGAAAAATTGAGTCAGAAATTTATGTCTAATAATAATGTTTTAATCACAAGAGAAAGACACAGATTAAAACTAAATGAGTGTTTGAATGAAATAGATAATTTTTTAAAAAAAGATCAAAATAAGGATTTAGAACTTGCTGCTGAAGATTTGAGAATGGCAACTAGGCATTTAGGTAGCATTGTAGGTAAAGTTGATGTCGAAGAAATACTTGGATCTATATTTAAAGATTTTTGTATAGGTAAATAAAAATACCACTTGAAATCCTAATATACCTAGTTACATTCACTTTATGACTAAACAAAGCTATGATGTAGTAGTAATAGGGGGTGGACATGCTGGATGTGAAGCTGCAGCAGCATCCGCTAGAATGGGTGTTAATACTGCTCTTTTTACTCATAAAATAGAGACTATTGGTGAGATGTCCTGCAATCCTGCAATAGGAGGACTAGGTAAAGGGCATCTTGTTAGAGAGATAGACGCTTTAGATGGTGTAATGGGTTTAGTAGCAGATAAATCGGGTATTCAATTTAGATTATTAAACAGAAGCAGGGGACCAGCAGTGCAAGGACCTAGAACACAGTCTGATAGAGCTCTTTACAAAGAACATATGCAAAAAATATTACTTAATTATAAAAATTTAACAGTTGTAGCGGATCCAGTTATTAAATTTCTATTTGATGATAAACATAACAAAGTTATTGGCTTTGTATGTCAAAGTGAAAAAGAAATTAAATGTAAAGAGTTAATTTTAACTACTGGCACTTTTTTAAACGGCTTAATTCATATAGGTGATACACAAATACCAGCTGGAAGATTTGATGAGAAACCTTCTACAGGATTGAGCGAACAGTTAGTTAAGTACGATATGAAAATTGGTAGACTTAAAACTGGAACGCCTCCAAGATTAGATGGTGACACTATAGATTATAATGAACTTGAAATGCAGCCAGCAGACGACGATCACTATTATTTTTCTTTTCTAACAAACAAAATTAATAATAAACAAATTAAATGTGGAATGACTTATACAAACAAAGAGGTACATAAAATTATAAGTGATAACATTTCTAAAAGCGCAATGTACTCAGGTAATATTAAAGGTATAGGACCACGATATTGTCCTGCAATAGAGGACAAAATTATTAAGTTTAAGGAAAAAGAAAAACATCAAATATTTTTGGAGCCAGAAGGTTTAAAGGACAATACTATTTACCCAAATGGTATATCGACATCTCTACCAGAAGAGATACAGCTCAAAATATTGAGTAAAATCAAGGGTTTAGAGCATGTTAGAATGAAAAGAGCAGGTTATGCAATAGAGTATGATTATATCGATCCTAGAGAACTTAAAACTACTTTGGAAACAAAAAAGATAAAGTCATTGTTTTTAGCTGGGCAAATAAACGGTACCACTGGTTATGAGGAAGCTGCTGCTCAAGGTTTAATAGCTGGTATTAATGCTGCCTTAAAAATCAAAAATAAATCTGAATTTGTTTTAGATAGATCGACATCTTACATCGGAGTGATGATCGATGATCTTATAACTAAAGGAGTTACAGAACCTTATCGTATGTTCACATCTAGAGCTGAGTATAGATTAACTTTAAGAGCTGATAATGCAGATCAGAGGTTAACTAATCTTGGTATAAACTTAGATCTAGTCAGTTACGAAAGAAAGAAAATATTTTTAGAAAAGAAACAAAATATTTTTTCACTTAATAATTATTTGGAAAATAAATTTTTAACTCCAAATGAAGCAAAAAAACATGACATTAAAATTGCTATGGATGGCGTTAAAAGATCCTGCCTAGAGGTTATGGGTCAGCGAAAAGTAAATATGGCTAAAATAAGGCAGATATTTACTGACATACCTGTGTTTCAAAGTTCAATAGAAAAACAAGTTGTAATAGATGCTCACTATATGGGATATTTAAAGAGACAAGAGCGAGACATTAAGTCTTTTAAGAAAGATGAGTCTGTAATCATTCCGGAAAATATAAATTATGAAAATTTAAGTGGTTTGTCTAATGAGGTTAAGTCTAAGCTAGTTTCCATTAAGCCGAAGACGCTAGGTCAGGCTATTAGAATAGATGGGATTACTCCGGCAGCTGTTATAATTCTATTGTCTCATATAAAAAAGCTTAAATTTAAAGTATCTGCGTAATGCAGGATAAAGAAGTCATAAATATTCTACAAAATAAGCTTCATTTTTCCTCTAAATCTATAGATAAGCTTCAAATATTCATAAATGCTCTTATCAGTGCAAACAAAAAACACAACTTTATATCTAAAAGTACAGAAGTTGATATTTGGTATCGGCACATACTTGATTCTGCACAATTAGTTAAATTTATAGACTTTTCAAAAGGTTCTTTATCAGACTTGGGATCAGGGGCAGGTTTTCCTGGTTTAGTTTTAGCAATATTTAATGAAAATAAGGACTTTCACGTGAAATTATTCGAAAAATCACCAGTCAAGAGAGCTTTTTTAAAAGAAATTAGTAATAAATTGTCTATAAAAGTTGAAATTAAAGGTAATATTTACGAAGAAATTGTTGACGCTGATTATATTGTTTGTAGGGCATTCAAGAAGTTGGAAGTAATAATACAAGTTTCACGTGAAATCATAAAAAAAACCCATAAAATTATAGTTTTAAAGGGTCAAAATGCACAGGAAGATTTAAAAAAAGCTTTTAAAAGAGAAAAATACGATTATAAACTTGAAGATAGCATAACTAATAATAAATCTAAAATAGTTATAGTTGATATAAAAAAATGACGACAACTATCTCGGTAATTAATCAGAAAGGCGGAGTAGGCAAGACTACCACAGTAATCAATCTTGCTAGTTCACTGTCCATTATGGGTCAAACAAATCTTGTTATTGATCTCGATCCCCAAGGAAACGCTACAACAGGGCTTGGAAAAAGCAATAGCGATGAAGAAAAGAATATCTACAATTTATTAATTAGAAAAATAAACCTTAACCAAGTAATTCAAAAAACAAATATTGAAAATCTAGATATCATCGGATCTCATGTAAATTTATCTGGGCTAGAGGTGGAGACAGCTAGTGATTCTAAAAGAGCTTTCGTTTTAAAAGAAATCTTGTCATCTGAAAAATTAGGGCTATTAAAAAAATATGATAATATTTTTATAGACTGCCCTCCATCTTTAAGTTTGCTTACTATTATGTCCTTAGTAGCATCAGATGAATTATTAGTACCCTTGCAAACGGAATTTTTCGCGCTGGAAGGAATTACTCAGTTAGTGAAAACAATCGATAGAATTAAGGAAAATTTAAATCCATCACTTTCTATAAGAGGAATATTACTAACCATGTTTGACAAAAGAAATAAATTATCTTCAGAAGTAGATAGAGAAGCTAGAAACTATTTTAAAGACAAAGTTTATCAAACTGTAATACAAAGAAATGTACGATTATCGGAAGCGCCCTCACATGGATTACCATGTGTTATTTATGACAAGAACTGTGTTGGCAGTAAGTCTTATCTAAAGCTTGCAGAAGAATTTTTAAAAAAAAATAACGTTGAAAGCGCTGCATGAGTTCTGGAAAAAAGAAAGGTCTAGGTAGGGGACTATCAGCCCTATTTGGAGACCAAAAATTAAAAGAGAAAGCAGATGTATCAAAGAAGCTAACCACTATATCTATAGGTGATTTAAGCAGGAATCCGTATCAGCCTAGAGACATTTTCGATGAGGATAAATTAGAAGAATTATCTAATTCGATTAAAAAAAACGGAATAATACAGCCAATAGCTGTTAGATTGAAAAAAAATGAATCAAATAAATATGAAATTGTAGCAGGAGAAAGAAGGTGGCTAGCTGCACAAAAAGCTGGTCTACATGAAATACCAGTAAATATTTTAAACCTTAGTGATGTTGAGTCTCTAGAAGTAGCAATTGTAGAAAATATTCAAAGAGATGATTTAAATCCAATAGAAGAAGCAACAGGATATAAAAGATTATCTAAAGAATTTAATTATGATCATGAAAACATTTCTAAACTTATGTCAAAAAGCAGAAGCCATGTTAGTAATACTTTAAGATTATTAACTTTACCAGAGGATGTGGTTGCTATGTTGAAAGAAGGCATATTATCTTCTGGGCAAGCAAGACCCTTAATAGGACTTATTAATGCGTCAGAAATAGCTGAAGAAATAGTTTCAAGAAACTATAGTGCAAGAAAAGTTGAATTTTTAGTTAAATCAAAAAAAAATAATAAACCTAAGCATTACGATGCTAATATTGTAGATGTACAAGAGCGAATTGAAAATATTTTAGGTTTAAAAGTTAATATTGTTAACAAGAATAATAATTCAGGAAGAATTACAATTGAATATAAAGATCTGGAACAATTTGACTTTGTAACAAATTTACTAACTAAACGTTAGCCATTTCACAAGCCTCAACGATTATTTTTTTAATTAATGTTTGTCTGTTAATTACTGAGTTTGATTTAAGCTGTAGTTCCAAATTATAAGTTTTACTCAGAAATAATTTGATTTTACTTTCATTCCATTTTTTTGTTTGAGTTATGAAATTTGGCTTATCTTTCCAGAATATTGGTGGTTTAATATTATTTACTCTGTTCTCTATAGAGCCTTTCTTCGATATTTGTGTGGCGCTTAACAACATATTTAGTCTTTGATTCATAAGAGATAGATAAAAAATATTTTTATCAGGATCTATATTGGTATCACTTAAAAGTTTATTTGTTTTAATTTTATTACCGTTTAAAGCATGATCTTTTAAAATATTAAAATCATCATTACTGCTTATGTCTAATAAAACTTCTAATTTATCTGTTTCAATATTTTTGTTTTGAAAAAAAGTTGTAATCTTTTCAAGTTCATTATTAAGTTTTGCTCGATCTAAATTAACATTATTTGCTATTAAATTTATATTAAAAGGCGATAAACCTGCGTAGCCTTTCAACTTGGTGTTTATTATTTTTTTAATTGTAATTTCATTATCGGGATAACAAGCTACTGATATAAGCTTTTTTGACTTTTCATAAAAATTTCTTAACTTAGATTTCTTTTCTAGAATATTAGAAAATAAAATCAAATTAATTTGAGTAAGATTTTCAGAAACATTTTCTAAAATGGGGAATATTTTATCATTAGAGTTGTTTATAAAAATTATTTTATTTTTTTCAAATAAAGAAAAATTTTCAATCTCATTTAAAAGCAAATTATGATTTTTTATAATATCGTCTTGATCAATGTTGAGAATTGATGAATTAGATTTAAAGGACTTTATTTTATTTTTGAAGTCATTCTTAAGGCCTATATTTTCACCAAAGAATAAAATTGAGCCAATATCTGAAATTTTTTTAATATCTTCTTCCAAGATATAGCTTTTATAAATCATTAATTATAAATATTATTTTATCTGTTATTTGTTTCGAAATCTTTCTTGCTAAATGTTTTTCTAAATTATTTTGATTATTTGTTGTTACAGATTTATTATTATTTACGTCGTAATATCCACTTTCGTTTAAATTTATAATTTTTTTAATATTTTTATTAGCAAAGACTATTTCAAACCTTGTTGAAATTGAAATATTATATTTTGTAATTTGATTTTTAATATTTTTTTCTTTAATAGCTCTTTTTTTATTTGATAAAATTTTTATATTCACATAATCATCTGTATATCCAGACGAAAATTTTTTTATTAAATTATTTTTAATAAAAAAATTTACTTTTTTATCGCCTTCACTTTCAATATTTTTAATAGCGTATTTTAGTGAACTAGTTTTATCAATCACTTTAAAACCACAACTAGTTAGTAATATTAATGCAGTAAATATTGTGAGAATTTTTCTTTTCATATCAATTATTAATTATAAAGTTTATAATTTTATTTTTAACAAAAAAAGTTTTTATTATTTTTTTTTCTTTTAAATATTTATTAGCTTTAGATTTACTTAAAATTATTGATTTTATTTCATTTTCAATCATATCTTTGTTCACCTCCATTACATCCCTAGTTTTACCATTAATTTGCACAACCATGTTGACTTTTGGAACTATTAACACTTTCTCATCTGTTTTTGGCCATTTATTAGCATTTTTCGAGTCTAAATTTTCTAAACACTCATTAGCTAAATGAGGAATAAAGGGAACAAGTATTCTCATTACTAACTCCAAACCTTCCATTAATCTTTCTCTGCTTATTTTTTTTTCTATTTCGTTATTAAAAAATCTATAAATCTCATAAAATTGTGCAATCGCCACATTAAATTGAAAATTATCTACAAGATTGTTAACTTTAAAAATATAAGTATGAATTCTATTCATGAATTCTTCATCATGTTTCTTATTTTCACTTTTTTCTTTCATTTGAATAATGACTTGATTCAAATTCCAAATCTTTTGCAAAAATTTACTAGCGGAGGCAACTCCATTATCAGACCATTGCACATCTTTTTCTGGTGGACTGTCTGATAATATAAACCAGCGCACTGAATCAGCTCCGTAGATTTTAATCATTTTTTCAGGATCAACAGTATTTTTTTTGGATTTTGACATAGACTCAGAAGAGCCAACAGTTACACGAGATCCGTCTACCGTTTTAATATATTGATTGTTATCATCTTTTTTTATTTCATCAGGGTAGAGCCAATTACCATTTTCATCCTTGTATGTTTCATGACAAACCATTCCTTGTGTAAAAAGTTTTTTAAAAGGTTCTGAGTATTTAATATTTTTATCAATATTACTTATTGCTTTCATAAAAAAACGAGAATAAAGAAGGTGCAATATTGCATGTTCCACACCACCTATATATTGATCAACTGGCATCCAGTAATTCACTTTATCCTTTTCATAAGGAGAGCTCTTATGTTGAGGTGAACAAAATCTTAAATAATACCAAGAGGAGTCCACAAAAGTGTCCAATGTATCCGTTTCTCGTAAAGCTTGCTTGCCTGTTTTCTTATGTACAGTTTTTTTCCAACTAGGGTGACTTTCCAAAGGATTGCCTGGAGAATTAAGATTTATATCACTAGGTAATTTAACCGGTAGATCCTCTTTATCTACTGGAACACAAGTTCCGTCATCCAAATACAGCATTGGAATTGGACATCCCCAAAATCTTTGTCTTGAAATTCCCCAGTCTTTTAATCGAAATAATATTTTTTTCTGTCCGAGGCCAATTTCTTCAATTTTATTAATTATGTTTTTTTTTGCCTCTTCAATTGTTAACCCGTTTAAAAACTTAGAGTTAATCATTAAGCCAGTACCAGTATAAGCTTCCTGTAAATTTGTATCTGTTCTATTTTCATTTTTATTTGAGACAACTTTAATTATTGGCAGATTATATTTTTTTGCAAAATCAAAATCTCTTTGATCATGTGCAGGACAGCCAAAAATAGCTCCACTGCCATAATCCATCAATACGAAATTAGCAAAAAAAATAGGAATTTTTTTGCCAGGCTCAAAAGGGTGCTCAGCGAATAGACCAGTTTCAAAACCAATTTTCTCGGCATTAGCTAAAGCTTCCTCAGTTGTCCCTATTTTTGAACATTTCTCCTTAAAAATTTTAAAATTTTTGTTGTCCTTAAATTTGTTAGAAATTTCATGGTCTGAAGAAAGAGCTATGAAACTAGCGCCAAATATTGTGTCAGGTCTTGTTGTGAAGATTTTAATTTTATTACTTGAGTTTAAAACCTTGAATTTTAATTCACAACCATAAGATTTCCCAATCCAGTTTTTCTGCATTGTTTTGACTTTTTCTGGCCATTCTTGCAGATTTTTTATATCCTCTAAAAGGTCGTTAGAAAAATTAGTTATATTAAAAAACCATTGCGATAATTTTTTTCTTTCAACAACAGCACCTGAACGCCAACCTTTGCCGTTAATAACTTGTTCATTTGCTAAAACAGATTTTTCGACAGGATCCCAATTTACATATGTTTCTTTTCTAGAAACTAAACCCGCATTGTAGAAATCAATGAAAAGGGATTGCTGATGTTTGTAATAATTTTCATCACAAGTTGAAATTTCTAAGTCCCAATCAATAGAAAGGCCTAATAATTGGAGTTGTTTTTTCATCACTTTTATATTTTCTTTAGTCCATTTTTCAGGACTTAGATTATTTAAGCGAGCCGCATTTTCAGCAGGTAAACCAAAACTGTCCCAACCCATAGGGTGCAAAACATTAAATCCTTTCAAATATTTGTATCTGGCAACAACATCTCCGATCGTATAATTTCTTACGTGACCCATATGAATTTTTCCAGATGGATAAGGAAACATTTCTAAACAGTAGAATTTCTTACCTTTTGAATTTATAGTTTTAGTAGATAAAAATCTATCTTGCCATTTTTTTTCAATTGCTTGAAAATTTACTCGTTCCATTAATGATTATTTTTTTTTATTTTTATCTTTTTTTTCTAATAAGGCTGCTTGTTTTAAAATTGTAGAATGAAGTTCTTTTTTAATAATAGAATCTGGAACAACATTTACTTTACAACTTAAGTTGTTGTTGCAAATTTTTTTATGAATTATAATTTTGACACTGTCTGAACGAATTTCATTGGATAAAAAACGTACACTAATTTTTAATGAATCGTTAGAATTTTCACTGTCGGAATACCAATCAGAAATTATTATACCTCCAGAATAATCAACTGTATTTAAAGGTAAAAAATCCAAGATCTCTAGGGAGGCTCTCCAAAGTGGATTAGAAGTACTAAATTCATAATTAGTACCTCCACGACGACCTAACACACCACCAACACTTATTCCCCTGCCTTCCTCAACATTTTTTCTTGCTTTAGCTTTAGATCCGTCCGGGCGCTCTCTTTGATCTACTGATTTGTAAAGGCCACAAGAAGTAAATAAAATAGAAAAACTTATTAAGAAAAAAATAATGTAAGTTCTAAAATTTTTCATGATTGATTTTTAATAAACAAATTATAAGCAATATACAGCATTCAATATATTCAGTTAAAAATATCTACTATTTTGTTAAAAAATATGTTGTAAAAATGTCACATACTGAAGAAAATGAGGTTAAAATGATAGTAAATTGAACATTTATTTGCCACGTCTGTTAGAAAACAACCACGTTTAATAATTATTATTAAATATAACTAAACAAAGGAAAAAAATGAAAAATATAATCAAATCAGTTGTTGTTTTGGTATCTTCATCTTTAATTTCTTTTGCTGCAGTAGCAGGTGAACTTACAGTAACAGGTTCAGCTAATGCATCATACTTAATTAATGGTGGTCAAAACAGTAATGGTAAAGGTATTGGTATTTCAAACGAACTAATGTTCTCAGCTTCAGGCGAATTGGACAATGGTTACTCTTGGAAGTATCACACGGAATTAGATATGGCTGATGGTGGTGCTGCATCAAACGATGACACTGCGTTAGTAATCGGTTTAAACGGCATGGGTACTGTAGGTATTTATGACGCTGAAGGCGGTTTATCAACTGAAACAGGATACGGAATTGGTGCATTAGGTGTAGGTCAAGATTACGCTAATACAATGACTCAAATCGGTCTTGGAAGTGATGTATCTGCTGATCCGCACGTTGCATACACAACAGAAGCTGGCTTATTGCCATTCGGCGTTCAAGTTTCTGCTGGTTACGCACCAAATACAACAGATGGTCAAAGTAACAGCTTTAAAGCTGGCGGTGGAGCACAAGTTGTAGATGCTGATGGTAATAATGCTACTCAGTACAAAATTACAGCTGCGCCTATCGACGGTTTAAAAGTTGGTGCTGACTACTATGAAGTTGGTGATTCAATTACAGGTCTAGGTCAAGAAAAAACTGCTGGAACTGTATACGCACAATACGCATTCGGTAATTTCAAAGTAGGTGCTTTTGATGCTTACAGAGAAAACGGTGTAGCTGACAAAGCTGCTACTGCTTCTGCTGATACTGCTACTGCTGCTAACGGTGATAGATACGACTACGAAGGTGTAGGAGTTGAATTCGCTGTTAACGATCAGTTAACTGTTTCTTACGCACAAGAGAAGTATAAAAGAACAGATAAAACGCAAACAGGTGCTCTTGCTACATATGCTAAGACTACTGTAGAAACTGAAGCTGACTATATCCAAGCTGCATACAATATTGGTGGAGCTACAGTTGGTATAGCGTTAGTTGATACTAGCAATTCTGACTTCACTGCGAACAAAGAAGAGAAAAAAACTTTATTCACAGTTGGAATGGAATTCTAATTAGTATTTAATTATTTTAAAAAAGCCGGTCAAATATGGCCGGCTTTTTTTTTACCTCCGACATAATCACAAAAGACTCGGCTTTATTCATAAATAGCTTATTTAAATTTGACACTTTAATTCCACCTAAAGGCACAAATTCTTCACCAATTAATTTTGATATTAAGTTAAATTTAACTATACCCAAAAAACCTTTTTTATGCGTATAGCTAGTTCTAAATAATCTTGAAAAAATGATTGTAGTACATTTTTGTAACTTTTTTATTTTATATTCTTTAAGATTGTGAGCTGAACCTATTATTTTAACAGGATAATTATTTGAAAAATTATTTGTTAAAGAAAAATTATTCGCAGAAATATACAATCCATCTGCTAATAATTTAGTAGCTAAGTTATTATCATTTGCCACATAAAATCTTATTTTTTTTGTTTTACAAAGTTTTCTAAATCTTAATAAATTGCTAATATTTTCAATATTTTTTTTATTTCTATAAATAATTATAAATTTTTCTTTTTTTTTAATGTTTTTTAAATTGATATCTTTGATACTCTCAATTAATAAAAAATAATTTTTTTTAACAATAAACATATGAGCATAATAGTTGAAAGATTTGATAAAATAAAATCTAATATTAAAACTTTAAAATCACTTAGACCTATTAGCATTATAGCTGTAAGTAAAACTTTTACGTTAAATCATATACAGCCACTGATTAACTATGGTCATATACATTTTGGAGAAAACAAAGTCCAGGAAGCTACTTCCAAGTGGTTTGATACAAAAGTCACTAACCCTAGTCTACGTTTACATATGATTGGAAAGCTTCAAAATAATAAAGCTAGAGATGCAGTCAAAATCTTTGACTACATACATTCACTAGATAATCAAAAACTAGCTGACAATTTAGTTAAAAGTCAAAATAGCTTAAATAAAAATTTAGAATATTTTATACAAGTCAATATTGGTAATGAACTGCAAAAGTCAGGCATTCATGTTAATGAACTAGATTCTTTTTATAATTATTGTGCAAAAGAAATTAAATTAAAAGTCATTGGGTTAATGGTGATACCTCCTAACGACAAATTATCAAAAAAATATTTTAAAGAATTAAACGAACTTAATAGTTCGCTTGCGTTAAAAGAGCTGAGTATGGGCATGTCTTCTGATTATATCGATGCAATAAATTGTGGAGCTACTTTTGTAAGAATTGGCTCTTTAATTTTTGGCAATCGCTTCAAGTAATTCTTACTAAAGTATTTCTTTTTAGTTTTTCTACTAGTTTTATTATGTCATTTTTTTTAATTGCAACACATCCTTTTGTTTTCTCATAATTTTTTTTAGCTATATGTATAAATATAGCGCTTCCTTTATTTTTTTTAACAGGATTCATATTGTAATTTAAAACTAAAATTATGTCGTAAATGTTATCTTTTCTATAAAGTTTCTCTGAGCTAAAATTATAAGGGTATTTTATAAGTTTATTATATTTATTAGATTTTGAGTCATCACACCAACCAATTACCCTATTTATTGGTATTTTTTTTAAAGTTGTTTTTAAGTTTTTAACTCTATCTTTCCTAAACAAAATGAATTTAATTTTATATTGGCCAACAGGGGTAATTAAATCGCCTTCCTTTTTTTTTTTTTTAATTCCTCTTTTACCTACGGCACATTTTATTCTATACTTATCAAAAATAAGATAATTTTTTTTTATTATAATATGCATCAATTAAAAGTACTTATATTGGGTCCATCAAGTTTTATTTCAACAATAACTGAACTTGAGCCTCATTTAAAGTTTACTTTATGTAATGGTACAAAAAAATTAGATAAAAATACCCACCTTATTTACGATATTTTATTTTTTCATGAAGATATTCTAAATGATGATGAAAGTAACAATATAATTGATAGTTTTAATTCAATTAAAATACTTGCAACCAAAAAAATAAATAAAATTTCAATTTATGATGATATTGTTAAACTTCCAACCTCACTAAGTGAAATCAACCAAATAATTGAAAAAGCTGCTTCAAAGAAAATATTTATTAAAAATTCATCTATAATAATTAAAGAATATATACTCGATAAAAATGAAAAAAAATTATCCAAAAGTGCCAAATCATTGATTATTACAGAAAAGGAGGTGCAATTGCTAGAACTACTACTTCAACATACAAATCCTATTACAAAAAATAAAATATTATCCTCAGTTTGGAACTATTCATCCGAGGCAGATACTCACACTGTGGAAACTCATATTTATAGACTTAGAAAAAAAATCAATAAAACGTTTAATGACAATAAATTTATTTTAAATAACAAAGAGGGATATTATCTTTGAAAACGAGAAATAAAATAGCAAAAGATCTTTTTACTAAGAAATATAGAAAAAGAGTTATTAAACCAAAAAAAGGAAAAGGAAGTTTTAAAAGGAAAAAAAATAATTATTAATTTTTATTATTAGTCTAATCTGGCACCAATTTTTTGAATTACTAATGATGCCATTTCCGTTCCTTTTATTAAACTATCTTGCAGAGTCATTTTATTTATATAACCATGAAGATAACCAGCTGCAAATAGGTCTCCAGCTCCGGTTAAATCTACAATTTTAAGATTTTTTTGACATTTACATTCTACTACTTCGTTTTGATTGATAACAATACTACCTTTATCTGATCTAGTTATAACAAGTGTTTTATTTAATCCTTTCCCAAAGGCAATAACATCCTCAAATGATTTAGCATCGATTAATTCCAAAATTTCTTGTTCATTTGCAAAGATTATATCTAATTTATTTTGTACCAGATCTAAAAAATTCCTTTTATGACGATCAACACAAAATTTATCTGATAAAGACATCGCTATTTTATTTGAATAGCTAATAGCTTCATTAAAAGCTTGTTTTGGCTCTCCTTCATCCCACAAATAACCTTCAAGGAATGTAATTTCACTATTTTTAATAGCTTGAACATTTATATCAGTTTTGTTTATTTTTCCTGCAGTTCCTAGAAAAGTACACATTGTTCGTTCTGAATCTGGAGTAATAAGTATAAGACATGTTCCAGTTGGCAAATCCTCTCTTTTCTTTTTGTAATAATATTCTACACTCTCTTTTTTTAACCCTTGCTCATATTTCTGACCGAGCTCATCATTATTTACCTTTCCAATAAATCCTACTTTGTTGCCTAGCTGAGATAAGCCAACAATAGAATTTGCTACAGAACCCCCTGAAATAGTCTCTTCAATTTTAAGATTACTTAATAATTTTTTAAATTCTGTTTCATCAATTAATTTCATGTTACTTTTTGCTAAATTATTTTTAGCTAGAAATTCATCATTGACTTTACAAATAACATCAACAATTGCGTTTCCAATTCCAAGAATATTCATAAATTATGCTTTCATTGTTTTAAAAGGTTTTTTTCTATTTGGATAGCAGCTTTTACAAATTTTACAAGAAATTCCGTAACACGCTCTAGCCTTACAATATTCTCTTCCATACCAAATAATTTGAAGATGTAATTTATTCCAATTTTTCTTATGAAAAATATTTTTTAAATCTTTTTCAGTTTGAACAACATTTTTCCCATTTGTTAGTCCCCACCTCTGAGCCAATCTATGAATGTGAGTATCTACTGGAAAAGAAGGGTATCCAAAAGCTTGGGACATTACTACACTTGCAGTTTTATGTCCTACACCAGGAAGGCTTTCAAGCTCTCCATAAGTTTTAGGAACTTTACTTTTATATTTTTCAACAAGTATTTTTGAAAGATAGTAAATGTTTTTTGCTTTAACTCTAAATATACCTATCTTGTTTATTAAACTCTCAATTTTTTTTCTACCTAATTTTACAAAATGTTTTGGCTGATAATATTTTAGATAAATATTTTTAGTAACGTTATTGACATTTACATCGGTGCACTGAGCAGAAAGCAATACAGATATTAATAGGGTAAATGTGTTTCTATAATTTAAAGGAATAGGTACTTTGGGATATATTTTGTTTAACTCCCTTAGAATGATTCTAGATTTTTCTTTATTATTCACTTAAAGTTTAAAAGGTCTCGCATCGCATAAAGTCCTGATTTTTTTGACATAAGCCACATAGCGGCAGATAGCGCACCTTCTGAATAAAGAGCTCTATCAAAAGACTCGTGGTTGAGTTTAATGATTTCTTTACCACTTGAAAATCTAACTTCATGTTCACCGATAATTTCTCCTTTTCTAATAGAATTAAAATTAATTTTTTTAGAATAGGGAAAAGATTTTTTATTTAAATATTTTTTCCCAATTAATCTGGAAAGATTTTTATTTTTTCCATTCGCTATACCTTTGCCCAGCATTAAAGCGGTCCCAGATGGATAATCTATTTTATGTTTGTGATGAACTTCGTATACTTTGCTGAGAAAATTATTACCTAAAGATTTAGAGGCAATTTCTGTTAAATGCATTAATAAATTTACGCCGAGACTCATATTGCCTGCTTTGAGAATTGGAATTCTTCTTGAAAATTTTTTAATTATATTTTCATCCTTTTTAGAAAAACCTGTTGTTCCAATTACAACCCTTTTTTTGAGCTTAGTTGCAATTTTTAAAATCTCAAGGGTACATTTTGGAACAGTAAAATCGATAATTACATCTGTATTTTTAAATGACTCAATATTGTTAAGACCTGGATTAATGCCCACAATTTTTTTATTAATTATTTTATTTTCTGTTAATGAAACCAACTTAAAATTTTTATTGTTTTTTGATGATTTTATGATTTGTTGGCCCATTCTACCCATGCAGCCTGTAATAGATAAATTTATTTTTTTCATTATTTTATGAAATAAATTATTACAATAATAACCAATATTATTATAGCCCAAATAGATATATTTTTAAAAAATTCTTTTAATTTATTATTAGCAGCCAAAAAGTTTGGTAAGATTAGTGTCAATACTGCAACTAAAAAAATTGCAGACATTATCTGATCAGTTTGCATTTTAACTAGGAATTTTTCCAAAACTTTTTGGCCTTCTCAAAAAAACTTTTAATTATCGGGTCGGGCTTATCGCTTTCAATTTTATTAAATTCTTCTAATATTTCTTTTTGTCTTTTTGTTAGAAAATTTGGTACCTGAGTAATAATTCTAATATATAGATCTCCAAGAATACTTCTTCTTAATATAGGCATCCCTTTTCCTCTTAATCTAAATTGTTTGCCATGCTGCGTTCCCGGTGGTATTTTGATTTTTGATTTACCTCCATCAATTGATGGAACTTCAACGGAAGTTCCAAGTGCCGCATCAGCAAATGAAATAGGTAATTCATAGTATAAATTTTCTTCAGATCTTTTAAAAATTTCGTGATTATCGATTGAAATAAATAAATAAAGATCACCACTGGAGCCACCTTTTGATCCAGCTTCTCCTTTTCCAGAAACTCTTATTCTCGTCCCATCATCAACACCCTTTGGAATTTTAACAGTTACGTTTTCATTGGCCTGAACTTTACCATTTCCATTACAGGTATTGCATGGTTTGCCTATCGTTTCACCATAACCACTGCACTGAGGACATGTTTGTTGAACAGTAAAAAACCCCTGATTAGTTCTGACTTTCCCCTTTCCCGAACAGTAATCACATTTAATAGGTTTAGAACCTTTTGCTGCACCACTGCCTGAACAAGAAGAGCATGATTTATAAGTTGTGTACTTAATATTCTTTTCAATACCTTTAAAAGCATCCTCTAGGTTTATGCTAACATCATATCTTAAGTCATTTCCACGATTGCTTGATCTTCTACTAGAACCACCTCCACCAAAGTCACCAAAAAAATCTTCAAAAATATCTGAGAAAGATGAAGTATCAAAACCTCCAAAACCTTGACCACCTCCACCAGTTCCTTCAAAAGCTGCATGACCAAACTGATCATAATTTGCTTTTCTCTTTTCATCTGACAGAATATGGTAAGCTTCACTAGCTTCCTTAAATTTTTCCTCTGAAGCTTTGTCACCTTTAGTTTTATCGGGATGATATTTTAGAGCAAGTTTACGGTAAGCTTTTTTAATTTCATCTTTAGATGCTGATTTAGTAACACCTAAGACATCATAACAATCTCTTTTGGCCACAGGACATCTCCTTAATTATTTTCTTAGGCGCTTTTTTCTTTATCTTCTTTTTCTTTTACATCTTCGAAATCAGCATCAACTACATTTTCTTTATCATCAGGCTTCGAACTTTTTGCTCCATCTGCTTTATTAGTTTCAGGCTTTTGTTGACTTTTATAAACAGCTTCTCCTAATTTCATAGAAACTTGAATTAGGTTTTGTGTTTTCTTTTTTATATCTTCAATTTCTGTGCTTTCTAAAGATTTTTTGAGATCAGTTATACCATCTTCAATAGCTTTTTTTTCTTCAGACGAAATTTTGTCTCCATGTTCTTTTAAACTTTTTTCTGTAGAAAATACTAAACTATCGGCTTGGTTTCTAGCATCAACCGTCTCCCTTTTCTTTTTGTCAGCTTCTTTATTTGCTTCTGCTTCTTTAACCATTTTCTGAATTTCTTCATCAGATAAACCTCCAGAAGCTTGAATTTGAATTTTTTGTTCTTTCCCAGTTCCTTTGTCTTTAGCAGACACATTTACAATTCCGTTAGCATCTATATCGAATGTAACTTCGATCTGAGGCGTACCTCTTGGAGCGGGCGGTATACCAACTAATTCAAAATTGCCTAAAATTTTATTATCTGTTGCCATCTCCCTTTCTCCTTGTAGAACTCTAATCGATACAGCCGGTTGATTATCTTCTGCCGTTGAAAAGACTTGACTTTTTTTTGTTGGAATAGTTGTGTTTTTGTCTATTAATTTAGTTGATACACCACCTAATGTCTCAATCCCAAGCGATAAAGGTGTAACATCTAATAGCAATACATCTTTTACATCTCCTTGAAGCACACCGCCTTGAATGGCAGCTCCCATAGCAACTACCTCATCGGGGTTAACACTTTTGTTAGGTTCTTTTCCAAAGAAGGTTTTTACAGTTTCGATAATCTTTGGCATTCTAGTCATACCCCCAACTAAAACTACTTCGTTAATTTCTGCAGCAGAAAAACCAGAGTCTTTTAATGCTATTTTACAAGGCTCTAAAGTTCTTTCTATAAGATTAGAAACTAACGCTTCAAGTTTTGCCCTTGTGAATTTTAAATTTACGTGTTTTGGTCCAGATTTATCAGCTGTAATAAATGGAAGATTAATTTCCGTTTGAGTTGCGGAAGATAATTCAATTTTAGCTTTTTCTGCAGCTTCTTTTAATCTTTGAAGGGCTAGTTTATCATTTCTTAAATCAATACCATTATCTTTTTTAAATTCACTTATTAAATAATCTACGATTGTATCATCAAAGTCTTCACCACCTAAGAAAGTATCACCATTAGTTGATTTAACCTCAAAAACACCATCACCGATTTCAAGTATTGAAACATCAAAAGTTCCTCCACCTAAATCATAAACAGCTATTTTTTGACCATTTTTTTTATCTAATCCATAAGCAAGAGCGGCAGCTGTTGGTTCGTTAATAATTCTTAGAACTTCTAGCCCAGCAATTTTACCAGCATCTTTTGTGGCCTGTCTTTGAGCATCATTAAAATATGCAGGAACTGTAATTACAGCTTTAGTTACAGCTTGACCCAAATATTTTTCTGCAGTTTCTTTCATTTTTTGTAAAACAAAAGCTGAAATTTGTGCAGGAGAATATTTTTTTCCTTTACCCTCGACCCAGGCTTCTCCATTGTCAGATTTAACAATTTTAAAAGGAACTTTGCCAATATCTTTTTTAACAGTTTCATCTTCAAATGATCTTCCAATTAATCTTTTTGAAGCAAAGATTGTATCTTGAGCATTTGTCACCGCTTGTCTTTTTGCGGGTTGGCCAATTAACTTTTCTTCGTTTTCCAAAAATGCAACAACAGAGGGAGTAGTTCTAGCACCTTCAGCATTTTCTAATACTTTTGCTTGGGAACCATCCATTATAGCCACACATGAATTTGTCGTTCCTAAATCAATTCCAATTACTTTACTCATAAAATTAAGTCCTTTTGTTTGTAATTTTTATATGGGTGTTTTTTTTTCATCTACAAGGCTATTTTCCTTATTTTTTTCATTATTTTGGACATTTTTTTTAGAAACTCCTACAAGAGCAGGTCTTAAGAGCCTTTCACCAAACATATAGCCAGCTTGTATTTCTTGAAGAATAGTACCTGAATCAATTTTATCATCCTCGATCTCAGACATTGCTTGATGGAAATTTGGATCAAATTTTTTGTTTTTAGTTTCTATTTTTTTAATTTTATTTTTTTCAAATATTGAAATTAAATCTTTTTCGATAATTGTTATGTTTTCTAAAAATTTATTCAAATCTTTGTTGATCTTAAGCTTATCATCATTTTTAATAGCTAGTTTAGCTCTCCCAAGGTTGTCAACAATTGCCAAACTTTCTTTGGCAAAATTATATGATCCAAATTCAAAAGCATCTTTTATTTCTTTCTCAAATCTTCTTCTTTGATTTTCTATTTCGGCTAGCGACCTAAGTAACTTTTCCTCAGTGTCTTTTAGCCTCTCTTCTAATGTTTTCTCTTTTAATTCTCCCTTAAAAGATTCGTTGGAAGTATCTTTAAAATTTTCTTTAGCCTCTTTATGAGTGCTGTCATTTTTTTTGCTATTATCGATCATACAAAATGCTATATAGTAAGAAATTAAAAAATTACTAGGCCAAAATGAAAAAAATTTTAATTGGAACACATAATCAAGGAAAATTTAGGGAAATAGCCAATTTAATTTCAAAAAAATATAAAAAAATATCTCCTTTGACGTTAAAAATTAAAAGCCCTCCAGAGACCGGTAAAACTTTTTCTGCAAATTCGAAGATTAAAGCAAAGTTTTTTTCAAAATTTGTAAACTATCCTGTAATTACTGATGATTCAGGATTGTGCATTAAATCCTTTGAAAATAAACCAGGGATTCATTCTGCAAGATTAGCTAAAAGAAAAGGTGGTTTTGATTTAGCGATGAAGTTTATTTTAAGACAATTGGCAAAAAAGAAAAATAGGTCTGCTTATTTTATATGCAACCTTTCTTTCAAAGATAAAAATGGAAGGATCGTTTCTGCTGAGGGAAGGATAAATGGAAAAATATCAAAAAATATATTAGGAAAAAATGGCTTTGGTTATGATTCAATTTTTATTCCAGCAAATAAAAGTATCACGTTTGGAGAAATGGTAAAATCTAAAAAAATCAAGATGGATCATCGCTTTGAGGCATTTAAGAAATTGAAAAAAAAAATTAAAACTTTATAAATTTATTATTTTCTGTTTTATAAATATCTAGTTCTTGTAAAACTTTTCTATCTTTAAAGCTAAAAGTACCAATTTTTCCTTTAATCTTATTTTTGAATAAAAAATCATTAGTAGACTCAATTTTTCCATTTTTTTTCCAAGCATAATAAATCAGTCCAAGAGCGTCGTAAGTAAGAATAGTGATTTCACTAGGATAAGTCTTAAACCTTTTATAATAATTGTTATTATATTTTTTAAACTCTTTTAAATTAATAGAAGGATAATATAAATTCTTTATAGTGTTTTCATAAAATATACTTTCATCAAACCATTGATTAATTGTGGTAAATAAAACTTTTTTTTGATCTACGTCAGTATAAACTAAAGAAGTTAAAACACTTTTAAGGCTATTTCCAAAGTCTATTATTATCACTGAGTCAAAATTCACATCTCCTATAGTATATAATTGTTCTAATCTATTTAGTTCCCTAATCGACTCCTCATCTTCTTTATCTTCAAACATTTTTTTTCTTAGCTCCAAACTTTTTTTTCTTTGTGAATAATTAGTTAAAATTTCAATTTCACCTGTTAGTACTTCTGGGTTTGAACTGTAGGTAAATATCTTTAGATCATTTAGTTTTAAATTTTTTATTTGTCTTTCAATTAATTCTGAATATTGATTTTTAGGATACATTATTACTGTCTTATTTTTTTTTTTCTTTTTAATAAAATCAATTAAGGTTGTTAATTGTGAATCTAAATTCACACCAATGCTAATTATATTTTCAACAAATTCTGCATTAACGTTAGATGGTGATATAAAAATTAAATCA
>Ga0209666_1000373_pt1 | contig 34643 bp, 41 predicted proteins | sample SaaInlV_125m_DNA_FD_184679 | JGI IMG/M metagenome (GOLD analysis project Ga0209666, IMG submission 184679) | Marine microbial communities from expanding oxygen minimum zones in the Saanich Inlet - Saanich Inlet SI037_S3LV_10m_DNA (SPAdes)... | ecosystem: Environmental > Aquatic > Marine >...
TTTATTTTTGATTTTCAAATAATCATAATTTACTTTGATAGTAATATTAGCAATATTTTTTTCCATATTGATAATTATAAAAATAAATGTAATAATCATTTTTTATTCAAATTTAATAAGCTTATCTAAGAAATTCTGAGAAGCTTCCTCAGTTAATTTATAGTTTTTGAGAATATATAATATAGTACGGCATTCTACCTTTGTTATAGTGCGCCCATCAAATATTTTCATTAATAATTTATTAGAATCTTCAATAGAAATACGACCATCGCCTTGGCCTTTTACTAATTCATCAGCAGTTTCTAATAAACTAGCATCGAAATTTAAACCATCAATAACCTTATAATAACTAACTTTATTTTCCATCTTTATAATAATTAAAGAAAACTTTTAAATAGAAAAGGCGTATTTTTGATTACCGGCATATTATTCAAAAACTCACTAAGAGCATAATATGTAATAGCAACCATAGCAAGACGTCCATTATTAAGTTCTTTGAGTTCTAGGTCGCGTTTAGTTCTAGGGTCCTTATTGACATATAGTTTAAGAGGATCAAATCCCAGATCACCTGGAATAGTATCTTTGTCATAAACTTTATTAATTCCCACAGATTCCAATGTGGCAGTAAATACTATAATTGCCATAAAGAATACAGGATTTACTTTATCAAGACCGCCATTCAATACAGAAGGCACTTTACCATTGATTGATAGAATGTCTACTTTATCTACAAGCTTCGAGAGATAAGGATGATAAATTTCCGATAAAGGCCATCCGACACTTGCAAGCATAGCAAGACGTCCATGTTTAATTTCTGCTTCCCTATATCTCTTAAGAGTACTAATATCCGTAGAGCAATTTAGAGGATCAAACCCTTTATTACCAACAAGAATCGATGCTTCACCATCTGCCAAAATAGAGTTTTTATCAAGCAGACCCCAATTAATTGCATTTCTAACAAATAGATTACCGCCATTTTTTTGCCCAAACTTATTGATATTTACCAATCTTTCAAATTCAGGATAATCAATGGTTTTGTCATTATTAATATCCGCAATTTCCATATAATTATTTTTACCATAATAATTATTTAACTCGGTTACATCAATAGAGCCAGATTTATCCACATCAATATCATTGAATACTTTAGTATCCAAATCATTTTGTTGCATTTTACAAATATTAATATTTGCACCACGCATTCTCATAGCAGGAATATTACTGATATAAGTAAAGCACATAGCTTGTCCAATAAATACGCTAATCAAAGCAATACGAAACATTACTTATACATATATAATGGTATAATTCTTAAATACTTTCTTATGATATATGATGTAATATCAGCTCGATATATAATCAATATAATAATTATTTCGCAAAGATAGTGAAGCACTAGGTTTAAATTTACGACCAAAAAAACATGTACTATATAATAAATGTTTTAATTCTTGTTCAGAGATGTGTATATAGTTCTTTAATTCTTTTTCAGAAACATATTTATAATTCATACCTTCCCAGTTGGCAAAAGTAGTTGCTATTTCCGGCGGTTCATTATAATATGTTGCAATTATTTCTTTATCTAATTTATCTTTATAAATAAAAGATAAATATGTTATATAGCATAATTCGTCTGGTGCATATGAATTATTGAACCATACTAAATAATTTGTAGTATACTTTTTGTCAAACAAATATTTGTTGAATTTGGCACCATATACAAGTAATAAACTATGCTTTCTATTTAATATACACCATTGCGACGCTTTATTAATATACTTTTTATTGATATAATTTAAAGTATCCTTGCAATCTTCTAAACTATCTTCTGGATCAGCAATATGAAAATACGAGTATTTAGAATCAATGCTTTCATAAATATATTGAAATGATTTTAATGGAATACAAGCCCCTGATACAAATATAAAATTAGTATTATTTACATCTTCAAGGGCAATTTCTAGCATATGATTTTGCGCTTTTACTATTGAAATATCCGCGTATTTAGTATCTAGAGGTTTATCCACTTTATATTCATTAAAGTACTTTAATTTAACATTAGTTTTATAATGAATATAAATACTATATTTACTATTATCCACATTTTTGAAAAACATATGCCATAATTCTTCGTGATTTATTATATCGTAAATTAAAAATATGAATGCTAATTTAATCATTTTATTAATATATAAAATCAACTTTTATATATTTTAAAAAAATAATTTTGCTCTCGGGGAGACTCGAACTCCCAATCTTTGGCTCATAAGACCAACGCTTTAACCGATTAAGCTACGAGAGCTTGTAATAGGAGCCCGCTCCCATTACATATTATATAATATAGTAAATCCTTATATATTTTTATAATTTGCATCCAGATTTTATAGGATTAATACGTTGCGTTTTCATTAAATCATTATCATTAATAGCTTCTAACAAGTCGCTATCTAATCTATTGGAAAATGCATTGGCTTTATCTGGCATCTTAGTAATTCCACAACTATCAATTGAAGGTGACGATTGATATATAACACCGACGTTGCCATTTTTGCGCGCAGGTACATCATTATTCAATGATTTGCGCGAAGACATATCTATTTCAGAAGAATCGATTGCAATATTCATATTACCTGGATTGGGTGTGTGTCCTGCAGCAATCATGATCATTTCGCGGGTATCATCAATTTCAGCGTTTTCTTCAGCAGTTCTATCGCGTTGTCTATGTTCATTCGCAGCACCAGCAATACCATATTCATTAGTATCCGATAAAAATTGTTTGTGTGTATTTTTCAAATCTATTTCTTTATTTAAATATCCGCCAAATAATCCACTTAGCATTCCACCTAAGAATCCATATTGAGATTTGGCAACTAATGTTGTTTCTTTAACAGTAGTCTTAGCTACAAGATCTGGGTCATACATAGTTACTTTATATGTAGTACCACCTATATTTCTCACAGTATCCACGGGTTTAGTTGTTTGCCGTATAGTTGTTTTAGCCTCATCATCGCCAGTAGCATACCCGGTTTCATTACCTTTAACATTTGTATAAATACTATCATGTATTAAAGTTTCTTTTACTGTTGTTTTGGCTTGATCAGTAATAGTCGAATATGTTTCTTTATTTCCAGTTAAATTTATAATTTCACTATCGTGCACCGTAGTTTCTTTCACAGTAGTTTTCATAATATGATTAACAGGATCATATGTGGTTGCTTTTTCTGGTATTTGTATGCTTGGATTACCCACGCCCCTTTCCGCTTCGATGGTATATTCTTTCATACTATATTTTAATGCATCGGTTACAGGTGCAACTATGGCTTTAACTATTGATGTTACATTCGATATTATAGTTTTATTCTCGGTAGTTTGTCTTTCATTATCATATATCATTATGTTATCTTTACCATAATTATCTTGTACACCAAGATTTGCATCATTTAATGAAATACCACCCTTGTAGTCGATGTGTGATTCTTGACGTGTCGTAGGACGAATATTTTGCGCGGGTCTCAACGAATCTTTTGTTTGCGCACCTGTAGTTTTAATCCACATATCTTCAGTTTGTTCATAGACAGTATCAGGGCGATGTTTTTCAAAAGGCGTTAGAATACCTCGTTGATCTGTTCCTTTGATAGGTGCTTGAACAGGTATTTGAAAATAAGTTTCTTTTTGATTGATTTTACTTCTTAATTCATCTAAATTTCTAGGTTTCGCATAATTGTTTGCATCTTCCTGGTGAAATCCACCAGATCCGTTTGAATTGTATCCACGATTTAAACCCGGACCAACCTTAACTTGTTCAATAGGAAAAAAATTATTTGCTTTTTGTGTAGATAAATCTATTCGTGATTTATAAAAGTTGTCGTTATTTTTCATCCCACATATATTCCCACCAGAATTCATAGTTGGTTTAAACATACATGGAACTTCCTTTTTCGATTGCCAAAATTGATTGTTTCCTGTTCTATTGTCAAGAAATGGCGATATCGTTTCTACATTTGTAGATTGTGTAACATTTTTTCGCAAAAAAGGCATCATATTATTATGAGCAAATGTCTCCTTAGTCATTTTATTACCCGATAATGATGTTATAACTTCATCACTATTAACTAAATTCTCTTTATCAAAATCGTGATAATTCATACGTTTAAATACATCAGAATTAGTAGGTAATGATACCACACCTGTTTTGTATGGATTTTCACCCATTTTATAAAGCTCGTCACTTTTTTTTTGTTCATTTTTCCTTACTTGTTCGAAAAATGACGAATCATATATATTTTTCATTGATGGTTGATAGTTGGATAAATCCATTATTGATCCTCTAATCAATAAAGGATAAAAAATACATAATTATATACATATTATAAATTTATTTACAAGAAACGCCCGAATACATGGAGCCATAAGGATAGCCAGGTGTATATAATTTATTATCTTTATTACACATCTTCCAATCATCTAATTTATTCATATCACCATCATTATTGGGATTAAACATAGATTGGTCTATTGGTTCTTCAATGCAAGGAACATGATTGTCTTTTGCAACCATTCTATAATTAACAGGGATTCTGTCAAAACCTTCTATAGCTCTTTCTTGAGGATCAAAGCATAACCATTCCCATCTATTTATACCAGTTTCTTTTAAAGTGCAAGGCGGGTTTGATAAGCGAGTATCTTCGCGAGGGGCAGTGCATGCACGAGGATCAGTATTACCTCTTATAAAACATCCTGTTTTTTCATATTTATCAGGTAAATATTCATCAGCATTACATTTAGTATTTTTATAATTTAAACCTAATAACTCACTAGAATCGTCGACTGCCTTCTTCATAGAACAAGTATTTTGTCCATAATTTTGATATCTTAATGAAGGATCGGCGGGTACATCCCGTGAACAATCCACACAATCATTATAAGGACTTTCTAACTGATATAATCCTGGGCCGACAGTTCTTCTTAATTTTTCTTTATAACTGCAACTATCATAATTTAATCTTGTATCTATATAATTATTCATATCTAATAAAATAATATATTATTTTATGTACTAAATAAATAGATATGTTGTTGTTAAATACTATTGAAAAATTTACAAGCGACAATGAAATACATAGTCCGTTACAAATAGTGTATTTAAATATGTTAGGATATAATTCCAATTATTATTATAGATGGAATCTTTTAGACAATATTAGCATAATAGTTTTATATATTGTTACCTTTATAATTTCAGTTATATCAGCATACTTATCATATACTTGTAATTGGAGTAATATGAATGATAATATAATATTAAAAGTAGTATTTGCTTTTATAGCATTTATGTTAGGGCCAATATATTTAATTTATTATTTCTTTATGAATTATTTAGGAAAATTATGCTAATAGCAAAAAAATAACTAACATTTATCATAATTTATTTTTGGAGGTAATGGAACTTCGCGATACATTATCGATTGGCACGCAGGTAAATGAAGCATCGAAGTATCAATTGGATTAGTTTTATCGTTTTTAATTATACCATCATTTGTGGGAACATACTGGTTTGTATTACATTTTGACACTATACGCGTTTGCCCACGCAATTCACTATCTAAATCTACTAAATTTCCTTGTATGTGTGATACTGCAGTTCCACCAATAAATCCTAATTGATGCCTGCATTTATTAACGTGTTCATATCTATATGGTGATAATAAATATTGTAAAGTACTAACGTTTTCTTGTAATTCTTGCTTGTAAGAACAATTATCATATGTCGTTCTATTAAAACTCATATCTTCTATATTATAGAATTTTTTTATTATAATTAAATACTTCTATTTCTTTTTTGTAAATTGCATAATTTATTAAATTCCGAGCGATTAATATAAGATCTTGTATCTTCACCTCCATTAACCCACATAGGAACTATATTATCAGGATGTTGTACATCTTTTACGCAATCTAATAGTGGTATGAAATTACTCATATCTTCCTCCATAATTTGTTTTCTGCATAATACATTATTAGTATCAGAACCTTCTATTAGTTGTAATTCTTTATCTATATTTGTTTTACCACATCTTAAGTTGGGTCCAGAAGTAAATATTCTGTTGAATAATTGTATTTTACATTTATCGTGAGTTAAAGATTTCGGATCATTTCGTAACATAGAATAACTATCTATTAAACAATCATCAGATAAACCATAACCAGGACGGCCTCTTAAATTAGGATGATTTAAATACATATCAGACATTCTAACATAAGGGCTTGTACAATCCACGGGATTATTTGGATATATGTTATATCCTTCTATTTTTTTATTATGCAGTTCTTTGGCAGTATTCCAACAAGTATCGGAACAAATATTTGTAGAACTATCAAATATATTATTACTCATATATCTATCTATTCTTAAATAATATATAAAAAAAAAAATTATTTATTATCAATATATTTAGTTTTATATTTATTCAATAAATCATAATTAATATCTAGTTTTATATTATCATATTCCTTGACATATTTTTTATCTAAATTATTATTATTATACTCGTAAATATTCCAATCAGTTTTATTTAAACTATGCCCAATAACTTCATTAATATTATTATTATTTTTATATAACTCATTAAATGTTTCGTTTTTAACTACATTATTACTTACTATGTCATCTTTGATTATTTTTTTGTATGTTAATAACTTTTCATTATTAGCATCTATTTTTGAATATTTATTATATTCTATTTTACTTTCCTTTACATCATTATCATCTACTTGCACAGAATAAGTTATACTAGTTTTTTCTTTCATTTAAATAATTAAAATATTATTTATTTATATAAAAATTGATATTTTAGATTCATAATAACTTTTATGAATAAACAAAATAAGGACCTTAATAAATTACTTGAATCAATCAATAAATGTTGTATTGAAATTGCTAAGCGCGATAATTTAGATGTTAAATTTAAAACACTAGAATTTCTAGAAAAAGAAGGATTTTATAATAATTATCCTACTAATTTATTTACCGATTAAATGTGCATATTGTTTTTAATATTATTATATAAATTAGTATAGCATTTATTCCCATTACCTTCTTTACAAGAAGGACCTCTTTCATATAGCCAAGATCCTAGTTTTTCCCTTTCATTTGGTATAGTCGTCGATGGAACTGTGTAGAATTGTCTGGCAGAAGATGTCTTTCCATAAATATCATTGGAATTTCTAAAAACCTTTTTAAAGAATAATTCGTTTTTATCTTTATCTATTTTTTTATTATCAATAGAACACGCCTTTAAATCCTTATTTATATCATTTATGTTAATAAGATTAGGATTCATGAAAGGATTAGATTCCGTTGGTTTAATACATTTTTTATTATCAACTATGTCAATATCATTGGAGTTTAAATATTTTTCTATTTTACTATTTTTTTCATATTGATAGTTTATAAGTAATATTGATACTATCATAATAATTATAATAAACAATATGTATCTAGTATCATTTAAAACGAGGGTACATATAATACCTACAAATAATACTGCTCTTACTATGGTATTTATTTTTTCTTCAATAGTCATATTAATATTTGGAATTATAACAGGATTTAATAATTCATTTATATTATCAATCCAAAACATTTTGTTGTTCTTATTCTATTATTTATATTATTTTTATTAATCGGAAACCGATTCTTTAACTTCTGTATTTTCACGTTTTTTTTCTAACTTGGCTTTTAATTTATTTGCCGCCATCGATTTCTTATAAGCATTTTTATTAAATGCGGCTTTACTACCAGCGCGTTTACTTTGCCCCATCATATTTTTGAAATTATTCATACCTTCCTTGCTATTCATCATATTGCTCATCATATTCATCATATTAGCCATATCAGGTTGGCTATTAGCTCCATCGCCGGGACCGCCAGGACCGCCGGGACCGCCGCCACCAAATAGACCAGGCATTGCCGACGCGAATTTCATAGCATCTTGAAGTAAGTTTTCTTGTTTTAGTTCCCCATTCGATAATTTTGTAGCCATTTTACGGCTTACATTAGATATTAAATCGCTGAAACCACTATCAGGATCACCTATAGCTTTTAATATATCACCCTTTTCGCCAATGGATTTTTGTAATTTGTCTACATCAACATCTTCTAGAATTTCACTTGCTAATTTACCTAACATAGTATCTTCCATACCTGGCATATTCATACCACTTTTTTCTTTAATATTTTTATTTTTAAGAACATTTAATCTTTTGATTAAGCTTTTATGTTGCTCATTTGTAATATCTTCGTACAACTCTTCCTTATGCGATTCTTGTAAAATTAAAATATATTTTTTAACCAATTCTTCTTCGAGTTCATGTTTGAATAAATAAAATACTGAAATAAAATGATGACATAAATAATCTTCATTTATAATTTTACGAATATTCGAAATAGTAATATTTTGATATAATTCGACATCCTTTACATTATCGGCTTCAAACCAATCACCAATAGTTTCTTCTTTGGCAGTTAAATAAGATTCCCAAAAATCTTCAGATATATTTTTAACATATACTACATATTCATCAGAAGATTTATCTAGTGTAACATAATTAGTTTTAATAGATTTCATTACACTTTTTGCTAAATCGTAATCTTCGTGTTCACTATCTTCTTTGATTTTTTTTGCCGATAGTTTAAGTCTTTTAATAAAATCAATATAATATTGGTTAAAAACATATTGGTTAGACATTTTAATACTTAGCTTCTTATAAAAATAATTACTGATTATTCCTTATATATTTTATTCAAATTTAAGTTCATCTCTGGCCTTTTGCAATTCTTCTAATGTGGGCATATTTTTATTACTTTCTGCTTCAGGATATTTAATGTCGCTTATTTGATCTGATAAATTTCTATCATTGGTAATATAGTCCCAGTTGTAATTTTTATCATTGCATTCACTAGTGTCGCCTTCGTTTATCGCAGAGAAATTATCAGAAAAATTGAAACCATTTAATGCAAATGCAGAAGGCGATCCATCACTTAATTCATTATTTAAAGGTTGTATTAGATTATTATCTGAACTAGTTGTCGAAGATGCTGGTTTTTCAATACGCGTGCTTTGTTCTGAACATAATAGCCCGCGCCCAGGTAATAATAAATGATCAAAAACGGCTTTGCCATACAATAATTCCTTAGATGGCAATATCATAAATGCTGGAACTGTTTGTATTTTTTTTTCAATACCTATATTTTCGCTAAGTAAATCATCAATGCAAACTAATTTAATACGTTTATCTTTATCATATCGCGATATATTAGATATTAACATACTACTATGATTACAATGTTTGCTATAAAATAATATCATCTTAATTATAATAAAAAAAATAAATATGTTCTTATATACGAAGTAAATATGACAATTATATTTTCTTAAAAATGCACCATCTATTAAAGAAACTAAACTTCTTTTGCACAGGATCTTTATCTAGTTCAATAATAATTTTATGTAATGATGTTTTTTCATCATCATCGTCTGGTATTTCACTTTTAAGCTTATTAAAATATTCTGAAAACAATTCACTTTCAACTAATTCTAAGTTATAATTTTTACATTTTTCTACTAGTAAATCATATGATACTAGATATTCCGGAATAAATTTATTAGTAGATTCAATGAATACATCTATTTTTTTATTATATTTATCTACAGAATCTACGTTATATCTTCTAATAATTGCCCATATAGGCACTTTATTTAATCCGACTTCAGTATTTTTAACACCTTCTATAGTATCTCCACCATTGCTATTAATTTCATCCTCTATTCTTTTTCCGTCCATAAAAGTGCAGAAGAATGTCCCATCACGTTTTAATAAACTACTTACATTATTTAAATAAGTATCTAGTGTTTCTTCAGATTTAAAGAAATAATGAATGCTAAACATACATGAACAAACATCAAAACCATTACTTCCTTGCCCTACTATATTTGAATAATGCTTTTGCATATTACTGCGTTTTTTATTTAATACATTTTGCAATACATTGAAACTCTCTTGATCATTTATAGATAAAGAACAATCACCATCAATTATATTTTTACCACAATCACCTGCTACAAATACCATATTCGGAAATGAAACCTTATCTTTAACTTGCAGATTTCTAAAGAATCTCTTTCTATTTTCTAACATTCTACTATATGCACCGGTTCTAGGTCCGTATATATTATTTTTAACTAAATCAATACCTAATATAAATTTATATCCATTATCAATCCATCTCGACATATCACCTCCTTCACCACAGGCAAGTTCAATTAAATTATTTTTAACAGGGGGTTTCGAATATAACATTCTTTTAATACCTAAATTATGAAATTGCAACATATTATAAGAAAACATTGCATCTCTCGGTATATTTCTCGAATAATATATATCATCTGTTTCTAAAAGTCGTTCACTTTCACTATCATTAACATCCATCGATTTAACTGGTGCAGTACCTCTAATTATACTTTCTGTTACAGGATTATGAATCGATCTCCAAATATTAATAGCTACACTCATATCATTGGCCGTTTTCGATAATTCACCAGATTTGTAAATACGTATTTTATCTTCGCGCAATCTCATAGGTTTCCATCTCATAAATGGAGGTATAATATCATTTAAATCATATATACATTCTATAATAACATCTCCTTCAATATTTTCGCCATTTTCACATTTCGTTTTACCATTTGAATCCATTTTAACCAATAACTTTTCAATACCTTTTTTATAATATATATTTGGTTGAAACAATTTTGGAATATAAGTTTTTTTCTTATTTTGTACCATAAGACGATATTCCTTATTGTAAGCTATTTTAAGACCATCATCAATAGTATAAGGTTCCCATTGTGATGCGTTGTAACCCACATACAAATTAAATTCCTTATATTTAATACCATCAATAGTAGTTATTCTACCCTCCTTTGCCAAGAAATCTATAGTATTTTGCTCTGGCGGTTTCCACTTAAATACTCTATCCCATTTAACATTATCTGTTATTTGAACAGGTTTATTAGCATAATAAGAATATAATGCTAATTTAGCAGGTGTAAATATTAACCCATCAATATCATACGGATATACTTTATTACCAGATAAAATTAAATTACTATCATTTAAAATATTTTTACTATATAAATGTTCCTTAACTATGTAATCCATTGAATAATCTGTGAACTTAAACATTTTTGCAGTATTTTGCATATACTTATATCGCGTTTCTACTTTCGGATCATTATCAATCAATGGTAAACTAGTAATCTTTTTACCTCCATAATAATATATATCAAATGTTGCATACAATCCTTTAGAAGAATTATCCTTGCGACTATTACATGATATAAATTCCCCATCAATTAAACTATTATGTAAATCTTTAACTGCTCGTAATCCAGTATCAACAACTTTATATGTATTATTTATTAAATAAGCTTTTCCGGTGTCATCAATAAACATTAATAAACGTTCACCATCGGCTTTCTCTGTAACAGTATATTCAGATAATATACTCACAGAACCATATTCATTAGGATCTAATAAATTGATTTTCTCTAGAGTTACAGGTTTAGGTGTAATTAACGGAGGTTTATTGGGATTTTTATTGTTAAATGATTTAATAAACACATCATCTTTTATCAATTCGTAATATTTCTTAATAATTTCTGTTTGTTGACTTTTTGAAATAACAAATGTTGATAAGTTTAATGATTGTTCCATTTTAATAAGAGCAGGTAATATATTATCTTTTTCAGTATTTGTTATATCAATATAAAATTCATACTTTTGCGAAGAGCTTAATATCCCTGAACTTTTTAAATTATAATACATATCAATATCAGATGCTTCGTCGTAATCCTTGCCGTTATTTTTCGTGATATTAACTATATATTTAATTTTGGTTTCTGGATCTGTATAATAAATTCTTTTACTCAATTTATAATATTTTCTAATATCATTCCAATTAGCTGGCATATTTGCAGAAACCGTTTCATTTTTTTTTAACGAATAAAAGTTTAAGTTTGAATCTAAAATATCTTCAACTATATCCTTGGATATAATTTTATTTTTAAACAACTTAGTATCCTTTGTTTTGTTATATTTGCAGTATCTTATAATATTACTATTTCCAACTATATGTAATAAAAAATCATTAGAATATATTTCTAATATTTGCTTATCAATATATTGATCGTATTTTTCCGATTTCATTACATTTATGAAATTTTCATATTCTTTTTCATTCCAGTTTAAAGAATTTGTAAATTTAATTAAACATTCACAATCTTCTTCAATTAATGAACTATGTTTATCTATAATAGTAAATATAGAATGATCTTTGGAAATTTCCATATTAGTCTCTAATAAATATAGATATTATAGATTTATATATCAATTTTTAATTATATAAATAAAAAAAATGATATATTCTTATAGATTAAATTGTACAACATGTCAACTAAAATGTTTATGCCAATTAAATTTAATACAACTATTATTTTAACACCTAAAGAGCTAGACAAAAACTTCGATAATACTATAGTTCTGAAGGTTAAAGAAACACTAGAGAATAAATGCACAAAACACGGATTTATTAAAAAGGATAGTATTAAAATTATTAAAAGAAGTGCCGGATATTGTAAAGAATCTCACTTAAATGGAAATATTGCTTTTGATTTAAGTTGTATTGCTGAAATATGTAATCCCGTTCAAGATTCTATTATAAAATGTATAGTTAAAGCTAAGAATAATTTGGGAATCAGGGCAGTGGGTCAATATGAAAATTTATCGATTTTAGAAGTTATTATCCCGAGAATTACATCAGGTATTCAATCAGAAATTGATATTGATACTATTAATATCGGTGACAATATTAATGTAAAAGTATGTGGTAAAAAATTCACATTATACGATAAAATGATTTCCATAGTTGGAAAAATTATTAAGGATAAAGAAGATATACTAGATGTCGAAGAAGAAATACAAGAAGATAAATCTGATGTTGATGATCAAGAAGATGATATGAATGACGATGGAATAGAAATTTTAGAAGATGAAGAAGTACAAGGTGACGATGATGAAGAAGAAAATTCAGTTAAGAAAATTAAAATTGATAAAGAAGACTCTGAAGAATCCGAAAATTCAGATAATTCAGGAGAATTAGAAGAAAGCGATATAGATGACGATGAAGATGGATTATCAGATAATGAAGCAATTGAAGATTTCGAAGATTTTTAACATATAAATATATAAGAATTATATATTAATAATAATGAACAAAATAGAAATCTGCAAATTGATACAAAGTAATATAAGTAAATTAACAAACGATGAACTAATAGAACTCTTTAAAATTATAAAAAATAGCAATATAACTTTTACAAAAAATAATAATGGTGTTTTTTTAAATTTAAATTGGTTGACTAAAGAAAATTTAAATAAAATAAACAATTATATTTCATTCTGCATTAAATCGCAAAATGAAATTAATAAATATGAGATTATGAAATCTTTACTAAATGATAGTATAAATACAAATGAAAAACCGAATTCAGAAGAAAATAAAGCAAATGTGTCGCCGGAAGTAGTTACAACAAATAGCAAACAAAAGTTCTCATCAAGTATGAAATTTTATTTATTGAAAAAAAAATTTATGAAACAGAATATTATTACGACTAATCTATATGATAGAGAATTAAAATATGAAGATTATTTAATAACATAAAAAATGATATAGAACTATAAGATATTCTTATAAATAGATGCTTAATATATTACAAAATAAATTAGTACCAAGCAATAATCGTGATCTAATATGGAAACCATACAATTCAGAATCATATGATAAATTTTCACAACAAATCAAATATGTTCATCCGCCACCAGTTAAAAATATCGAAAAAGATACAAAAGTTATAAATACTACTAATAAAGTAAATAAAGTAAATAAAGTAAATAAACCAAAAAAAAATGTATTAGCACCACTAACTATTATATTAATTGAATCAAATACATTTCGCGAATATGAAGGTAATATTAAAGAAAAACTAGTAACATTTATTACAACAAATGAATTTAGTAAGGTATTTGGTATTACTAAAACTTCTGAAATCATGTCCGGGATAGTTAATAATAGATGGAATAAATCAACTGCTTTATTTATCTCATTCTTATTTGAGAAAAGTATTAATTATAATAATACTATAATAAATTATTACAAGAATTCCAATGCTTTAACTATTGAAATTGAAACACATGATTAAGACTTGGGCTTGTAAATTGGTAACAAAACTAATTTATTTAAATCTATTAATTTATTTGCAATATATTTACAATATAACTTTTTGTTTTTAAATTTCATTTTTTCATCTTTATTTATTTGTTTAATGAATTTATTGTGATCTACATCATAATATGTTTCACATACTCTACCTGTTTTAACACCTTTCCCTATAACCGGATCTGTAGAAAATATTTTAATCTTATTAATAAACGTATCTTTGCTTTTGAAAGGTTCTATTGATCCCCAAGGGATTTCTTCTTTGGCCATATCTGCAGGTATAGTATTTGCAACTTTCCTCGATTTTAATAATTCGTCACGCTCCCTCTTTGATAAATCAACATTGAATATATTTGTATCCTTCGTGTGCATATTAATATCGAGTTTATCGAATTTATAGTCCTTATTATTAGTGTCGTAAATATTAATGTAACCAATGTATTTATTATTATTTTTATCAAAAGATGGAATTTCTGATTTTTTTATTAACACACCTTGTTTATAAAGACAATTTTCTATAAAGGTAATGTTTTCATCATCATGATCAGATTTCAATATAATTTTAATTAGTTTTATAAATTCAACATTAGTTAATGATAAGTATACCGATAATGTAGTTGTATTAATATTTGTTAAATCAATATCAATCTTTTTGAGTAAATAATCATATTTACTACCACTTGAACTATTTTTCACATTGACTTTTTCTTGCTTTTTATCTTGCAATATTATACTCAATTTATTAACATATCGCTTTTCATTCTTTATAATTTTAATACCATTACCATGTAATATTATATAATATTCACTTAATAATATAAAAGGATATATCGATTTTCTAATAGTATATAATAATAATTCCTCGTTAATATCTAATTTATCTTTTAATTCATTATAATCTATAAAATATATGCTCTCTTTAATATATTCACTGAGTAAATTTTTTAATGAATTTTGAGATCTTTTTAATAAATGCTTATATGTTTCTTCACCATATATATCAGATGCTGTATCAACTTTATCACTATTACATTTAGGATTAAATTCCTCATCGTCACCAAATGAATATTCAAATTTTTTATTCTGAGATGTATTTAATACAACCTTATCTAATTTAAATATTGACCTAGGAAAATAATTTATATGCTTCATCAATATACAATCTAATGCATTTTCTCTAATAATTTTATCGATTTTTTTGCTATCTATGTACTTTCTTGTTGATATACGTAGAGCATTTATATCAATGCTTTCGCGCGTATCTGTATCTTTACTTGCATGCATATATACTGTTACATTTCTTTCTTCGAGTGGTAATTTTTGATGTCTACAATTTCTAATACCTCTGCCAATAATTTGCTCAGGTCTATTAAAATGATACCATGGTTCTATTAAATGTATTTCTCGTGCATTATAAAAACTCAAACCTTCACTTGCTACTGGTGTAATAAGTATAACTTTAACTAATTCCCCATTAATATTTTCAGGTTTATTTATTTTATTAATTAACATGTCAATATTAGTAGATCCCATTATTTCCTTATTGTCGCTAGTTAAAATACAATATTTCGGCATTTTAACATTATCATATTTGGGTTTATCTTGAATTATTTCTGCATTACTCAATATATTGTTAGTCCCTTCTCTAGAATAACCCATATGCTCTAAACATACTGCAAATGGCAATATGCCTGAATATAAGAAACGTGAATAAATAACTACTATACCTTTGGATCTTTTTATTATATTGCATATATTTAAAAATTTGCCAGAATATTTACCAAGATTGTCACTATCAGGCATTAAGGCATTGGTATATTTTTTATTATATTTAACCAACAAAGGATCTGTATCTCTTGTTTTCGTAAAAAAAGTAAAGAAACCCTTATTGCCTATCTCATTATCATAAGCTATATTCATCGGTTGTAATAATTTCATATTTTGATTTTGCTTATTTTCTTGCGATTCTTGACTTATACTTTCATCATTGTCCTCAATATCGTCATTTGTATCTTCGTCTATATTTTTATTATAACCTAATTTTTCAACTATAGTTTTTTGTGAAGTACTCATATTCGACACAACTATGCCATTTTCCATATTATCCAACCAGTTTAATTCCTTTTCATTTATTGGCTTATTATTAGGATCGCGCGTCGGAACCTTTTTTAATACACTTATATTACTATTCTCTGGATTTAGTTTTAAAGCAAATGTAAATGGATTCTTCCCTCTTAAGTATGATATATATGTGGATGACAAGTTCTTCAATAAACTTTTAACATTTTCATCTATAGTTATTTTTTTATTACTAAATAATTTTTCATTTTTTTTAATAATATTATTTCGCTTGTCATTAAGTAACATTAATTTAAATAAATCTAATATATCTCTGGGTTCATTATACATAGGAGTGGCATCTAATAATACAAGTTTGTTATTACTGCCAGTTTCTAATACTTTTGATAATGCTATAAATGAATCTTTATCCTTTTTATTAGTGCTTCTTATATTATGTGCTTCATCAATTATAATAACCTTATCTTCAACTATTTTGTCTTTATAATTTTCAGCTATATATTTCGCGAATCCATCATAAGTAAATAGTTTATACCTACCTTTTAATAATTTCTTTAATTCAGCATTTAATTTCTTATTATTCTGAAAATTTGTTTTGTAAATGTTAAGTAACTTTACATATATATCACCGGTACATTGATTCATAATATTTTCAAATGTATGTGTATCAATGTCAAATATTTGCATTTTAAAACTTTGTTTTAAAGATTGTGGCATTATTACCCATATAATAGGTTCATCGTTATTATGCGATACTAATATAGATTCTGTCATAGTTATTGCTGAACATGTTTTTCCGACACCTACACCATGATATAACAATATACTTTTATAGGGCGATTTATATGATATATATTGGCTTACGAAATGCTGATATAAAGATGTTTCAAAAGTTCCGCATAATTTATCAGCTACTTTATTGAAATCATCAACAGATTCTATGAGAGGAAACTTAGGTATTTTATGTATTGCAAAATTATTATTTCTGGCAATTTTTCTAGGAAAATCATTATCTTTTATATCTGGGTAATATAATTCAATATCAACTGGTGAAGATGATTCACTATTATAGTCTAAATCAATTATATCTTCTGCAGCTTTTTTAACACATTTGCCAGTTTTTTGATCTCTGTATTCATCTTCTTTGCATATTTTAACACAACGACCTGTTACAGGATTTATTTCTTTGCCTTCCGGGCATTCTCGTTTAGGTTTTACACATTTGCCAGTTTTTTGATCTCTGTATTCATCTTCTTTGCATATTTTAACACAACGACCCGATACTGGATTTATTTCTTTACCTTCGGGACATTCTCTTGTAGCAGCAACTTTGCTTTTCTTCATATTCTATTAAAAATAAAGATATATTAAATTAAATCAGAAATAATACTATGTGCCTTCTTAAAAATTTTAATTCTTTCAACATTATGATTTTTAATATGATCTAAAACTTCCTTATAAGAAAACCACTTGAGAGCTCTAATTTCTCTTATCTGCTCAATACAATTATTGTCAATTAGTATTTCAGCATCATCCTTGATTATTTTTGCAATATAATAAACATGTTTATACAATACATTATTTGTACCAAAGAATATTTCTTGAAATGGAATTATGCCATCATTAATCTTAATATCATCTTTGACTAATTGTGTTTCTTCGCAAAATTCTCGTATGGCACAATCCATATCCGCTTCCTTTATCTTCTTTCGCCCCTTAGGAAACCCCCACTCTTGTTCAGTATAATTTAATTTAATATTTTTTGTTATTAATAAATTTTTCAAATAAGGATTAGATATAATATATTCAAATTTAGCTTTTGAATCCAAATATTCTTTTGTTTGTTTAAAATTATTATTTGACATCTGGCACCACGTGTAATTCCATATTTGATCAAATGTACTATTTAATATCATTTCCTTTTCATTGTCAGTCATATATTCTATTAATTGTCTTAAATAAGTTTGATCGTCAATATTATATTTACCTCTAACAAACTCCATAAATGATAAGCTATCTTTGCGTTGTATCATTATATATTTAATTTCATTTCTAACAATTTTATAACATATTATACCAAAACTCATAATAGGATGTGGACAATCTTTATATAAATGTCCATTTAATCCACAATTTCTACATGATTGAGGTCGAAAATAATTATTTTTTTTATTATTGTTTTCATCATCTTTTTTTTTCATTTTACGTTATATTATAATATAAAAGATTTCTTAAATATATTTATAAAAATAAGTTAATTAAAAGTAGCAAAATTATTGTCACTATCATTAAATCCAATAATACCTTGAGACGCTTCTCGAGGCGCTTCTCGAGACGAGGCCTCGCCTTGTTCAGCTTTTAATATAGCACTGGCAGTTTCCATTTCATCTATATTATCAGTAAAAGAATCACTTCCACTACCAAGCATCGTTTTAGCAGCAACACCAATAGTACCATCTGCTAATGTAGCAAGCGCATCATTAGTATCATTATATATGCTTCCTTTTCCAGTATCAGACTTATATTGCTCTATTACATCTTCAGCAATTTTATTAGCAGTATCAATATCAATCGCCTTATTTTCTTTTTCTTCATCAGCTCTTCTATTAGCTAAATCAAAATTTGCCATTGACATTAATAATGTAATTACGACAGTTAAGCAATATATTATTATTACTATAGCTATTACCCATGCAAGTAGCCAGCACCACCATCTAGTATTGTAATCACCACCAGTTACTATACAAGTTAATTCTAATAAAGACATTAATATAGATGGTACAGATACTAATAGTATAAATACGATAAATGCTAATCGTTGGTCAATTGGTATTTTGCTACTAGAAAATAATATAGCAAGACATAATATTAATATAGTGCCAAATAAAGCAATGCCTGTATATCTCGATTGATCAGAACCAAAAAATACAGAACTTAAATTTATTTGCGAATTACCCTTTTTATACATAATTATTCTCTAATAAAACACTAAGAAAAATAAAAAATGATTATCATATAAATATTTGTTAATTAACTATTACAAAATGGGCATTCCTTATTATTTTTACAAATTAACACAAAAGTATAATAATATAGTAACAAATACAAAACCAAATAATATAAGTACTTATTGTATAGATTTCAATGGTGTTATTCATAATGTAGCTCATAATTTCATTTATAATAGTGAAATAACTAATATTGAAGACAAAATTATCGAAGAAGTTTGGAAAAAAATAGAATATTATATAGAAACTTATAAGGCAAATAAATATATAATTTGCGCTGATGGTGTTGCTCCTGCTGCAAAAATAATTCAGCAAAGAAAACGAAGATATCTATCCGTGTATAGAAATATTATTGATTCAGAACATTCAAAAAAACCCTTATGGGATACTAATGCCATAACTCCGGGAACTAATTTTATGAATAAATTAAATGTATTTATAACAAAAAAAATTAGATATTCGACAAGTGATATTCGGTTGGTTTATAGTGGTAGCGACGAAGTTGGCGAAGGCGAACATAAAATATTTCATAAACTTAAATTGCATGACGACGATTCTAATATTATTATTAACGGATTGGATGCAGATTTAATTATATTGTCCATGATATCTCATATTAAAAATATTTATTTGATGCGCGAATCTATCGACAAAGATACGGGCGACATAGTTTATAAATATCTAAATATCGATTATCTAAAAAAAGCAATTTTATCGGAAATAAATAATTATTGGGATATAGATTATAATCAATATAACGTAGATGATATTATTGAATCATATAGTACTATGACATCAATTTTGGGAAATGATTTTATACCACATTTATTAACTATCGATCTTAAAACAGATGGTATTGATAAATTAATTTCAGCTACTAAAATTGCAACTAGAGAACATGGATTATTAGTTCAAAATAATAAAATTAATTATGAAACGTTGAAAGACATTCTTAAACATCTTGCTACACACGAAAATAATGATCTACATAATATATGTGGCAAATATATTAATAAAAAAATATTCAATGATTCTAATTTGCCCAGCGAATTCTTTGCAATTAAACACAAAGATAAATTAGTAAACATCATTTATAATAATCCCAATAATTGGCAGAAAGAATATTATAAATTGATATTTGATAATAATATAACCATCGATTCAAGTGTCATTTTAAATTCTTGTGAAAATTATATTAAAGGTATTTATTGGGTTTATAATTATTACAAGGGTTTACATATCGACCATGAATGGTTTTATCCTTACAATTACCCACCGAGTCTAAAAGATCTTTATAATTATTCAACCGCATACGACGAACCTATAATTGCTCATAATTATAATTATATTTGTCCAAATATACAATTATTAATAGTTCTTCCTAGAGAAAGTTCCAGTTTATTAAAACCAAAATATAAAAAATATATGGAAAATGTTTACTCGGGATTATATCACATGTATCCTAAAAAATATAAAATTACAACATTCTTAAAAACACATCTATGGGAATGTTGTCCAAATTTACCACTAATTAATATAAATTATATTAAACGTGTATTGGAATTAGAAAGATAGTTTTAGAATTGCTTCTTTATTCTTATTATTTTCATAATAATACCACGATTTAAGACCGGGATCCCATTTAGCACCTAGTTTTTTAACACTATCCTTATTTTTATAAGGAATTTTTACATATTTTTTTTCAGATTCTTCAATAATAGGCACTAATGCATTGTTTTCAATGCAAGATAATTCAATAACATTCAATTCCCGTTTATTGTCTTCGCTAATATCATCTCCGTAATACCACTTCTTTTCTTTGGAATCCCATTTGGCACCTAGTTTTTTTGCTTCATCTTTATTTGCATATGATATAGTAATATAATTTTTAGTTGTTACAGGTTTGCTTTCGACATCAACACCTATTGCTAAATTTGCCAATCTATCTGCGTGATAATTGCCGATAGAATGCTCATCTTGCAAATTCGTATGTGCCTTAATATGATGTAATTTAATTCTTTCGTTATTATTCGCCAATTCATATAACCTTTTTAATAGTTTTAAGTTGGGAGGAATCTTTCCTTCTTTTGTTTTCCAATCGTTCTTTGCTAATCTAGCACTATAATAACCAGCACATTTTATTACATATTCTGAATCAGTATAAACATTGATTCTACAAGTACAATCAGATAATATTTCCAATGCTTTGATAATACCAGTTAATTCACCACTATTATTTGTTTGTTTACCTTCTACGCGTCCATAATCATTTTTTTCATCATTTTCTTTAAAATATACACCATAACCAGCTATTGCATTCTCTTTTCCATTGTTGATACAAGATCCGTCAATGTAAACATTAATAAATTCCATAGTTTATTATTATAAAAATAAATAAATTAATCAATTTTTACACAATTTATCCAATATGTCTTCCTTTATTTTTTTCGTAATTAGAATTATCTATTCGTTGCAATTTTATTATCAATATTTAAACATTTTATATTCTTCGTTATTTTCATATTCAATTACAAAGCCATTTTTTTTATAAAAATTTACTAAATAATCCGTATTAAATTTATTTTTATCAATAAATAAATATATAATTCCTATTAGTATTTTTCTAGAATATTTTAATAATGTCGTGGCAATACCTTTACATCTATATTCTTTTTTAACACATAATTGATTCAAATAATTATTGCTAATTCCCAAAAAACCTATTAAATAGTCGTTTTCTTTATAAATAATTACTTTCCCATATGTATCCAATCGGCTATTATCAAAATTATTTAATATAAAGTTATTGATTTCTGTATATTCTTTCCAAGATAAATTATCTACAAGTTTTTCTATTATCATATTTAATTAAGTATTTTATATTTTCTTTAAAACTATTTATATTATTATATTTGGGTTTCCATCCTAATTTCAATATTTTGCTATTATCAATATAATATCTATAATCATTATATGGTCTATTTTTTGTATATATTTTATTAGATTTACTATTCGTCAATTCAATTATCGTATTTGCTAAATTCGCAATACTAATAGGATTAGCATATCCTATATTATATATTTCCTTCATATTTCCATTATTTATTAAAATAAGTAATGCATCAATTAAATCATCTATATAAACAAAATCTCTAATTATTTTTCCTTCGTTGTCAAGTTCTATAGTTTCATTATTTAAAGCTTTTTTAATGAATTTAGGTATTACTTTTTCTTTGTACTGATTAATACCATATATATTATTACATCTTACTATCATTATAGACATATTATAAGAGTTGATAAATGATTTAATAATAAGTTCACACGATGCCTTTGTTGCCGCATATGGATTAGTAGGATTATACATATCAGATTCTTTGTATTTATAATTATCATTTGACTCGCCATATACCTCGTCAGTGGAAAAATAGATCATTGGTATATCCTTATATTTCAATATGGAATCAAGAATTTTATAGGTCGCTATAATATTGTTATCAATATATTTAATAACATCTATATATGAAGTATCGACATGAGTTTCTGCAGCAAAATGTATTATATAATTAATGTCATATTCTTCAAATGTATTTAAAAAATTATGATTTACTATATCATCAATAATTAAAAAAACATTTTCATTTTCAATAATATTACTTATATTATTAATATCAGCTGCATATGTTATTTTATCAATTATTACTAATTTATTTACTTTGTCACTAATATAATTGCAAAAATTAGATCCTATAAATCCACAACCGCCCGTAATCAATAAATTAAGGTTTTTAAAATTCATTATAAAAAAGTAATAACATATATCTTATATAAAAAATATATAACATATAAACTTTTACTCGTCTTTTGTTTACTTGTGCCTTTTTAGGCGATACTATATTTGCGACAGATGAATCTAGCCTTGTGACGACAATCACATTGGCATTTCCTGAATCCATTGAGATTCTTGTTTGTGATACTTGGAGATGCGTGATCCATTGGAAGTTCAACCCATGGCTTCAATGTTGTCGGCTTGTTGTGTTTGTGGGCTTCACAACAACTGCACATTGCAAGTGTGGCCACTTCGGCTTCAGGAGTAGTGTTGATGGGAACGAGATCGAAAGAAGTGTCAATCATAATTGATAGACAAAATAAAAAATATATAACGTCAATTTTTAAATAAAATAGTACCTTTCAATTCTCCATAAATTATAGCAAATTGATTACTACATTTTTATTAAATTTCTCGATATGTTCACTAGGTATTCTCTCGAATGATACTAGTGACATATTAAAATTAAATTTATCCTCGAGATTGTTATCCTTCAAATATTTATTTCTATCTACCTCATTCATTTTAGCCAAATTTAATGCTTTATCTTTAGTAATACCATTTCCTATTTTGGGAATATTATCACTTCTGTCACCAAATATCACTTTGTAAAGCAAATCTACAACAGGATCATTAAAGCCTCTTTTTTTCAATTCTTTAAATTGCATATTATATACTAATACATTATTATCGACCAATTGTAGGAAATCATTATCGTTTGTAATAATTATTACATTTTTATCAGTAATATTTTTAATGTTTTTTTGAGAAATATATACTATATCATCACCTTCTAGCCTATCAGAATATAGGCTTTTAATACCTAGTTTCTTAATATACTCTCCAAAAATATTGAAAATCTTTTTGTTGAAATTAGTTTTTTGCGTTCTCGTAGATTTATATTTGTCGTATAAATCATTTCTCCAAATATCCGATCGCATACAATCATTACATAATATAATATTATTGATATTTGTTTTCCAAAATTTACAAAGTTTATTAATATCGTTATTAATATGTTTATAAAAAGCATTTATAAATATATCATTTTCTACTATTTGATCTGTGTCAACTTGGACCTTTTGAAACGAAAACCATCTATATGTGGCAAAATATCTGTGAAAAATATAGTAACTGCAATCAATAAGAATAATATTACTATTCTTATCCAAATTAATGATATTCATTTATATATTAGTTATAATATGTTATTTATTTAAATAAAAATATCAATCAATTTTTATTACTTTTTGTCGGCTCTTTTTAGTAACTAAGGTGTCTTTTGATACTTCGTACCAATTTTTTGCTTCTATCATAATTTCCTTCATTTTTTTAGTATCCTTTTTAAGATTTTGCCATTCTGCTCTTACTAAATCGAAGTTCGTCTTATTCGTGTTATTTTTGGAATCGTTTTTAAGCATATGTAATCTATATTTAATAAAGATGTTATAATCGGTGGGATTATTTTTCTCTTTAACATCTTTAGTATCACTATTATCTTTAATAACAGGTTCTTCTTTTTCAATTCGAATAATAGAATCCTTTTTAATCCAAACTTTCTTATTATTTTTAACATCTACAACCCATATATTTTTATCGTATCCTTCCATCGCCACATTAATATCATATCCTTCGGCCGACAAACCATAATGTAGAGGTGATTTTTCATTACCAGTATATAACATAGTTGGTACATTGATACACGATTTTTTAACGGACATAATGTTATTTATATTATATTAAGTATTTTAATCAATTTTTATATATTAATATGTATGAATATATGAAAAAATTGACAATGGATCACTAGTAACTAAAACATCAAACTTTAAATGTTATTTATTGATACTATTAATAAATCATTTGAATCAATGATTACTGATGAGTTATACTCTGATATTATAATGCTTGAATATATTACTATATTGGAATCAGAAATAATTTCATCTTATAAATTGAATGATAGTGATTTTGTAGATAATATTACAAAAATGTTTGAGAAAACTATCGCAAAATGCAATAAATACAAAAATTATTTAATCAAGGTTCAAAAGAATATTCTAAATGACTATAAAAATGATAGTTGTAGTGATTATTATATTGATATAATTTCTACTAAAACTTTCTATATCGATTCTTGATTTTTATAATTTCTTTAATTAAATTAAGACTCATGGCTAAATTAGACTGGCTTTCTATCCTCATTTATATATGGGTATTCTGTTTATATTTAATCATTTCCAAAATAATTTTCACTATAACATGGTTTTTTTTCAAAATAACATATATATTTGAAGAAACAAAAGATTATACTATTAGTTATAAATCTCCTATTTTTGGCGGACCCGCGTATTTATATGATTATATAACTGCCGGCATTCCAATGCTATTTTGGGGATTTTTGTTTTTTATAATATCATTCTTTATACTTGTTTGTTTCTTACTTTGGATTACATTAAAAGATATACCTATATTAAATCAACTTGTAAAAGGCACACCTTTCTCTGAATTACAAGATATATTCGATGCCATATTAGATAGTTATTTATTTCCACCTTTATTTAGAACATATAGTCGCGAATTAACAGAATTGATTAAAAAAAGTATTAGAAAAAAACAAGGCAAAAGTGAATACGATTTAGTTGAAAAATTTGAATCTAAATCTAAGAATATTCTTGATAATAGCTTCTATAATGATATAAAAAATTTTTATATAAAAAAAGATTTTTATTATATCAATGCATATAAATATTATAAACACAATACTGACGCCAAATTATGTAAACAATATAAAATTATAACTCCTGATATGAGCGACAATGATATTGGTTCAATAATGGCTGATAATTCTTCAATAAGTCAAAAAATAAATGCCAATGATTTGATATTAAATAAAAATAATATATAATAGAGATAAACTATACAGATATAATGTTTCACGATTTTTATAACATTTACAAAACAGGTTTTACCTATTACGATGTTTTTTTTAATATTACTTTTATAGTATTAATATCAATTATTTCATCGATAATTTATTGGGATTTAGTTAATAAAAACTCCTTGGCAAATTCTTCGTGTAATAATATTAAAGAGATAATAGAGCAGAATGCTAATAGTGTAGAACCATATATATATAATATTATAATAATAAAAACCGATACTATATATGATATTAATTATAAAAATTATGCTATAAAAATTACATATAATTTCAAAAAACAGAAAACGGATATCGATATTAAAGATATTAAAGATTTTAATAATAAAAAATACAAGGGAAGTATGTTTGCAAATGCTGATGATTCTGATAGTGATATTCGTATACCAAATGAAAATATAAAAATAACAACATGGGGTGATGATGCTGATATAGAAATTAAATGGAAAGCAATAGATGATAAAATAGAAATAAATAATTTTTCTTCAACAACCCTTGATTTAAATGGGTCATATACCATTAGTGAAGATTGTGCCAGTAAAAATAAGGGTTGTACTTATAATAATAAAAAAGTTTATTATAAAGATACTAATACATTTATAGAGTATTCTGCACAGGATGGAAAAGGATATGAAAATTGGCACCTAGTATATTTTTCTAGCGAAACATCATCATCTAGTACTAAACTGACATTTAAAGTTAAAAAAAACATATTAATAACATATTATGATCTTAGCTCAGGACAAAAAAAAAATATTAATAATATATATTACAGCGAATATAATAAAAATAAATTAAAAGAATATGAATTTATATGTGTCGATAAAAATTATAAAAGAATAAAAACTAAAGCAGCAAAATTATTATGTACTTTTACAAAAGAGTATTTATTTAATGATTTGTATAGTAAGGCTATTATTGATAATATAAATATTGCAAACAAAAAAAAATATAAAATAGTATTATAATAATAGTATAACTTATATGAGTGATATTAATGAAAAACAAAATATATCAAGAAAAGAAATTCAAAACGTATATACTACACTTCAAGATCTATATAGCTACTATTCATTGGAACTAGAGTCAATATCTGAATATGGTTATAATAGTATACTAAAGGCATTTTACAATTTATCATCAGTATCATATTATCAATATTTTATTAATATTATATTTATTATTTTAGTGTTTATAATATTATATATTTTGTATAGAGATATTATTTATAGAAATGCTAATAACATTAAACGTTGTAAAATACTCAAAAATAATATTAATGCAAATATGTCTTATGAAAATCCATTTGTATACAATATATATATAATTGAAAAAGATAAATTAAACGATTTGCTTGATGAATATGTGGTAGTATTAAAATATAATTTTAATAAATACACAAATACGAAAGACGATAACCCTAACCCATCATATTATTTCAACACTAAAAATTATAAGAATATTAATAAGGTTCTTATTTCAGATAATAAAATCGATAAGTATAAAACTATTTTAAATATGGAAGATACATCTGGAGAAGATAATATGTCAAATAACAAGTTTACTTATTTTGATTTAAACAATATGAAACACCAGTATTTAAAGTATAAAATCGACGATGAATATTATTTTATTAATAAAACATTATTAAATAGTGAAAATTACGAATACGTTGTTACTACTGCTGATAATCAAAAAATATCAGAAAAAAAAGATAAGAATGTTAAAAAATTAGCTAAATTTGTCAGAGATTATGGTTATGATACTGCAACACAATTAGCACCATTATTTAATATTATTTATTCTGTTGAATATAGAAAAAACAAATAATTAATAAAATACTTCAGCTAACAAACTTTTAAGCTCGCTTATTTTTTCGCTATTTTTAATTTTTGGATAATTTATATTAAATTCTATATACATATTGCCTTTGTTTTTAGAATTAACTATTGGCATACCTTTGCCTTCTATTAAATATTTTTTATTATTCGATAAAACTCCAAATTTTATAGTATTTAATTCTATAGTTTCCTTAAAATAAGGTATTTTAATATCTTCACCTATTATCGAGTTTATAAAAGTAATATCGCGTTTATAATATAAATCATTGCCTCTTCTTTCAAATTGTGGATGTTTATTGATTTTAATATTAATATGTAAATCACCTGGTTTTACATTATTTGTCTTTGGCTGTTCTCCTAATTCCGGAAACACTGTCTTATAATTTTCATCAACACCTTTGGGAATATTTAGTACTGCTTTATTATCTTTATTGAATATACCCTTGCCATTACATATATTACAAGAAGGTTTTCCTTTTATTATAAATCCCTCCCCATCACAAGCATTACATTGTGATTGAAATACTGTTTGCATTATTCCCATACTTTGTATTCTATGTATAATTCCCTTTCCATCACAATCTTGACATATAGTATTACAATTTATACAATATTTTTGTATAGTAATATTTAAATCTTTTTTAACACCATGGTAAACGTCATCTAAAGATAATACAAATGTTTTATTAATAGATTCTGCCTTAGCTGGTCTGCGCCCTCCTCTACCGATCCCTCCGAACCCTCCGAAACCCCCAAATAATTCATCTTCGAAGCTATTTCTTCCATGATTTCTAAATATCGCTTCAAATATATCATGTGGATTTCTCATAGGCCCATCATTACCACTATTGTTATAATTATCATCACCGCACATATCATATTTTTGCCTTTCTTGTTTGTCATTTAATACATTATAAGCATTTGATATTTCCTTAAACTTTTTTTCTGCATCTGGATTATCTTTATTTTTATCAGGATGATATTTCATTGCAAGTTTGTGATAAGCCTTTTTAATATCAGTATCAGATACGGATTTATTTACACCTAAAATATCATACAATTTAAATTTACTCATTTATATAAATACGTTTATATAACTTTTATATAGAAAAATGAGTACATAATTTTATTTTTATTTGATTTTTATAAACTTTTAAATTTTTAAAGTATTTTTAAAATTATGTACTCAAAATTATATAAATATATAATAATATTTTTACTTAAAAATGCCTGATATAAAATGTAGTACATGTAAAATCATTAAAGGTAGAAGATTATTTTATAAATATAGCTTATGTAATAAATGTAAAATAACTAATGAAGTTAGTTTATATTTACTTAATGCTAAACTCGCAAATCATTTTAATACAAGTATAGAAGAAATTAATTATATTTTAGAAATTGATTTTAATGATCCAAATAAAGAAGGTGGTGAGCATAGTAAATATGATGATGTTATGTTAAAATTATGTAGTTATACTAATTCATCATTTAATAATACTGAATTAATAACTAGATATTTAGATGAATAAAATGAGTACATAATTTTATTTTTATTTGATTTTTATAAACTTTTAAATTTTTAAAGTATTTTTAAAATTATGTACTCAAAATTATTTATGATTATTTTGTAATATATTTATAAATAGAAATTATGTCAATAAAAAAAGATATTAGATTTAGAATATTAGAAACAACAAAAATAAGAGAAAAATACCCTGAAAGAATACCAGTTATAGTAAAGAAGGCAGCTGGGTCAACATTAAAAGATATAAATAAAAATAAATATCTAGTACCAAATGATATGACATTGAGCCAATTTATATTTATCATTAGACAACGTATTAAAATAGAACCTGATAAAGCATTATTTGTATTTATAAATAATTTATTACCACCATTGTCTTCGACTATGATGTCAATATATCATGACATGAAAAATGAGGACGGATTTTTATATATTTATTACAATAGTGAATCAACATTTGGCATGAATTTGATCAATTAATATTAAAAAATGACATAAACTATTATGTTTATAGTTTAAAACCACTCTTGGCAATTACTCGAATAACTCTTGATAATCGCTTTATTTGGAAAAGTTTCGAAGCCTACTATCGCAAATATGCAAAAGACCATCGTGATGTTCGTTCCGATAAATACCGAGTATATTGACTATGACATAGTAAATCAGAAAAATACAAAAAAATTCTATAGGAGAATGCACAAGGTTACAAACATCGACTCTTCCTCAGATAGCGAGGACGAGTTTGGCAAAACGAGATATGATCCCGACGATTATGATAGCGTCGCAGATTTATTTTAAATTAAGTAGTTCTTTGTATCCACCAACAAACTTGGCGTCCTTAAATATCATTGGAAAATGTATGTATTTAACCTTTGTATATTTTTGTATTTTTTTATAAAATGCATCTCTATCGCGTAGGGAAACTATATATTCGTCACATAATATAGTTTTATTGGAGTTTTTATTATCTAAAGTATAAATTTTTTCACAAGTCATTCTGCAATATTTACAATTGGATATAGTGTAAATAGTATACCCTTTTTTTGCAGGAGGTATAAATCTTTTCATAGACTTTCTACACATAGTTTTGATTATTTATTTTTACTACTCCAATTTTCAGCTGCTTTTTTGAAAATATCAATATGTTTCACGTTTTTATATTGAGCTAATGTCTTTAATCTTTTTATTTCAGTGCCCATAAATATATTATAAGGCGTTGGTTTTTTCGCGCCTTTTTTAGAGGCTTTTTTTGCACCACCCTTTTTATCGCAACCACATTCACCACCTTTAACAGGCATTTATATCAATTCCTATATATATCTAATATTTTTATATAACGCGAAACCATAAAATTCATTGGTATACTCTGTAAATACTCGATGAAAATTATAGTTGTGTAAGAAAGTATCTATATCATTTATAGTAGGGCACGATTCATACACTTCTTTTGTATATATTTTAATAATAATAACCTTAATATTATTAATTTCTTTTATACCACCTTTTAATGCTAATAACTCGGAACCTTGTGTACATATATACCATGTATCATATAAATCTCTTTGAATATCTAGAATATTATATATAGTATCTATAGTTTTTGATTTAATATTTTTAGTATTTTCAAAGTATATATCGGGATATAATTCTTTGTGTAGTTTTAAATTTTTGATAGAGGATGATTCCGTATTGTTTGATATATTAAATATATATTCTTCATCATCTTTATCGCAAACTAAAAAATTATTAACATTTGCATTATTAGCTATCGCATCAATCCATACTATATTAGCTATATTTAAATTATTATAAAAGTCTTGTTCTTCACAATTATGAGCACCGATATGTATTACCCCTTTTAAATTATAACTTTGCAATAATTCATACCATTTATATATTATCATTTTTAAATTCTAATAACTTTTTATGTTTTTTACTATTTATATGTCTATAAATATGAAAATCTCTAAAACATACATAAGATATTCCACATTTACATTGTATTATATTAGTTTTTTTTATTATATTATAGTCTTCTATTGCTTTTTCTTTGTATTTTAATTGAGCTATCAATGTTTTACTTCTACACAAATCACAATATAAATAATAGATTTTTTCGTTTTCATTTTTAAATGAAAATTCATTTAACTCTTTAACAACATTGCATTTCGTACATTGCATTAGTTATATATTATTATTTACATAGTACCATATTAATCAATTTTTATTAAGTACATATAAATACTAGCATAATATTAACTATTAAATGTTTAAAGAGTTTTTACTACTTGCTATATTTTATTCAGTTGAATTTCTAAAAGTACATAATAGTTTTACTACATATAATTTAGTTAATAATAGAAGTACACTATTAAACCTAACATTATCTAAAATACACAATGCTACAAAATAATTATCTAAGTATTATATTTATAAATATATAGAAGGATGGATAATGATACTATTAAAGGTCGCAAATATAAAAAATGTAAGGACTATCAATATAGAAATCCTAAAACATTGAGATGTAAAAATAAATTAATTGCAAAACCAAATCACGAAATAATTAAAAATAAAGTTTACAAAAAATGCAAAGATAATCATGAAAGAAATCCTGAAACTATGCGTTGTAAAAATAAAACAAAAATATGCCATAATATTATGTTGGAATATGATGGTATAAATAGTTGTTATCTCGATTCTTTATTAGTTTCTCTTTTTTCATCAAATGACAATTTAATATATGAATTATTCTTTAAAAATACTTTAGTTAATAAACGTCTAGAAGAAGTTGTTTTACCTATAAAAAAAGAGTTACTTAAAATTTACAAAATTGTCAATAATCATAGCGACGAATATTATAAATGTAGTAACTTAAGAAAATTACTCGAAAACTTTAAAAAAAAATATAATAAGTTATATCCTAACAATACTATTGATCAAAATAACTGGCTAGAATTACAATCTGAACCAGTACAAACTCTCGAGTATTTAAATATGATTTTAAATTTTAGTGATACTACTATCACTACATTGAATAATTGGGGAAGTAATTCTAAGCCTACTAAAAAATTATTGGCAACAAAACCCATAACAAGTCGCGCACAAAACAACTCGATTATATTTAGAATCAATTGTGACGAAAATAAAAAAACTCTTAATATTTCTGATAAAATACCATCGCTAATCTCCATTGCAAAATTTGATAAAAATAATTTATGGAAACCAAATAATACCAAATATAAATATAAATTAGAAGAAATACAAATTAATTCAGCTAAATTATTATTTGTTCATATTGATAGACTTGTTTATAATTCTGTCATCAATAATATAGTTAAAATGGAAACCATAATTAAACCAGCGAAAAAATTAAATTTGAAAGATAATTCTGTAAAACATTTACATTCAATTATTTTGCATTCTGGTGCAATTAATCACGGACATTATACATGTTTATTTAGATGTAAAAATAAATGGTACTTATACGATGATTTAAATAAAAATATTAAATATATGGGAAGTTATACAAGCATAATTAAAAATACAAAATTAATGTCATCATGTACAGATTTAATTTATATATAAATAATACTTTAATTATTATTAAATAATGAAGGTATTATTTTATGGTAGTAATGGTTGGATTGGACAGCAATTTTGTAATTTTTTAGATGAAAATAATGTCAAATATATAAAAGCAATCGCTAGAGCCGACAATGAAGATATATTAGAAAATGAAATATTAAATAATAGTCCTACACACATTATTTCATTTATTGGTAGAACACATGGTGGTAATTTTAATACTATAGACTATTTGGAACAACCAGGAAAGTTAGTAGATAATATCAGAGATAATTTGTATTCGCCAATAGTATTATCAATACTAGCAAAAAAATATAATATTCATTATACATATTTGGGAACAGGATGTATTTTTAGCCATGACGATCCTTATAAATCTTCAAAGACCGAATCAGATTCGCCAGATTTTTTTGGATCATCATATTCAATAGTCAAGGGGTTTACTGATAGATTGCAACATATGTTTGAAGAAAACACATTAAATCTTAGAATTAGAATGCCAATAGTAAATTATAATCATGATAGAAATTTTATTTCAAAAATATTGAATTATGATAAAATTTGTTCTATACCAAATTCTATGTCAGTGTTACACGACATGTATCCTGTAATTCTTGATATGATGCGAAATAATATTACAGGAACATTTAATATGGTCAATAAAGGCGCCATCGCACATAACGAAATTTTAGAAATGTACAAAAAATACAAAGATAATAATTTTACCTGGAAAAATTTTACTATCGAAGAACAAGATGCTGTTCTTTTATCTAAACGATCAAATATACTATTGTCAAATGAAAAATTGTATAAATTATATCCAAATATACCCGATATTAAAACATCTGTTGAAAAATGCATCAAAGAATATCATACCAAAGATTCCAAATTATAATTTTCGTATTTTTCAATATACTCTTCGATAGTACCATTATTTATTATTTTAATATCATAAGGTATATGTGTATTTTCTATTTCTGATAAATGTTCCTCACTATAGTTGTGATCAGGTCTAATAATTTTTATAATTTGAATATCAAGATGTTTAATTTTTTCGTATTCGTGAATAAATCTTAAATCACTAATAACATACGTTTTATCATTTTCAATTTTTGATAATAATATATTAGCAAAATAGTCTCTTTTAATTTCTGGTAATAATTCTTGAATTTTATTTTGCAAAACTTCTGTACCAATAAATTGTAATGCTTTTCTAGGACTTATTCCCCATTTTTTATCAATAGTATCTTTTTCATCATTATTACTATCAACTAATCCCACTTGTTCATCTGTAAAATTAAATAGCATTTTAACTATGTGTTTTAAAGGTTCAGCGAATGATATTCTCGTATAACCATATTTATCAACTATATGATTTGCTAACACATCTTTTCCTGAACGTTTGGTTCCACAAATAGCAATAATTCTTTTCATAATAACTCTTTATAAATTATAAAAAATATCAATTTTTTAAATATAAAAATATATATAATA
>Ga0209666_1000375_pt1 | contig 34625 bp, 22 predicted proteins | sample SaaInlV_125m_DNA_FD_184679 | JGI IMG/M metagenome (GOLD analysis project Ga0209666, IMG submission 184679) | Marine microbial communities from expanding oxygen minimum zones in the Saanich Inlet - Saanich Inlet SI037_S3LV_10m_DNA (SPAdes)... | ecosystem: Environmental > Aquatic > Marine >...
GAGGATGAGTACGAGGTGGAGAGCAGGTACTACAGCGAGATGGAGGAGGCTGGGTACTTTGACGACCTCGAGAACGACTGGTGATCATAGATAATTACGTTAGCTTGAATATTTACGAATGTCTAGTAGTAGTATCGTTTGCGCCGCTGGGCTCTTCAAGCCTTGGCGCCGCACTCCATGCAGAACTTCTGCCCGGCCCGATCGTAGCTCGCCCCGCACTCCCCGCAGAACCCGCCGCCCTTCGCCTTGGGCGCGATGGCACTCTGCGGCACGACGGATGTGGCGCGGCCGCCGACGCCCTTCGAGGACGAGGGCTCGTCGTCGTCCGAGTCCGAGCCGAGGTCGACTGCTCCGCCTTGGACACCCTTGGGCGCGCCGGATGCTGCGATGGCGGCGGCGCGCGAGAGCACGCCGCGCATCCCCGTCGTCGGCGCCTTCTTCCTGATCTCCTCCACGTGTCCGTCGTCGTCGTCCTCGTCGGGATCACGCCCGTCGAACATGCTGCGGACGCGCCTGGCCAACACCTGCGCGTGAACCTCGGCGGAGTCCCCCTTGTCGTCAAAGTCCCTGTCCCACGCGTCCATGCCGCGGTCCAGGAGCCTGTTGTGCTCAAACTGCGTCAGCGGCGCGGCGATGACCTTCCAGGCGAGGAAGCACGAGTCCATGATCTTGAACTGGCGGTGGTTATCCGCCTTGCGCAGGTGCGCGGTGCCGAGCCGGGATTGCCGCACCACGTCGCGCCACCCGTGGATGACGTGAACCCCGAGGTTCTCCAGCTGGCACCCCGCGAGTAAACCCACGAGACGTTGCATCGCCATCTTCTTCTGCTTCTCGTCCTGCACCAGCCCGCGCCATTTGGAGACGACGAACGCGATGGAGTTGCCGAACGCCATCTGCATGGCTTTAGCGAGTTTGGCGTCCATCTCGGCGGCGCCCGCGTTTTGCGCGTCGATCCACTGCGTGAAGGACGACCTCAACAGGAGCCTCTGGTGGAGCACCTTGGCGGAGGAGAACTTCTCCAGCTTGGCGCGGCGGTGTTCGACGTAGGACCACCATCTGGCGAAGTAGGTGCCCTGCGCGCGGCGAAGCGCGCGGGAGAGCATGTTGCGGACGGTGCCCATCTGTTTGCCAGAGGCTTTCCACGCGCGCCAGGCGGCGAGGTACAGCGCTCGCTTCTTGGAGCGGATGAGCGCGTCGCCCGAGGCGATGGCGAGCTTGATGGCGGCCTGCTTGCGGAAGAATCGCTTGTTGCGGAGGATGATGAGGCGCCAACCGGCGAAAACGTTGGCCATGTTGCCAAACATCATCTTCTTCAACACGATGGCGAGCTTCTCCTCGCGCCTCTTGTCCTCCTTGCGCAGTCCCAGGTGGAAGGTCCACTCCCTGAAGTGCGCGCGAAGGGACTTGAGCCTGCGGTGGCGGTCGCACTTCATGATCTTGAGCCAGATGACGAACGCGCGCTTGCGCACGCCCGCGGAGGTGTTCGCCTGGAGAAACTCGCTCTGCGTTCGCAAAAATTTCGACACGGTGGCTTCCTCGTGCCACGCCCTCATGCCCTGCTTGCAGAACCTCTTCAGGCCGTTGCCCATGATCTGCTTCACCCTGAGCATGGTGTAAGTGTACTTGGTCCACTTCTTGAACGACGTTTGCTTGATGCTTCCGAAGAACTTGAGCACGGCAGCCTTGTACGCCTTGCGCTCATCCTTGACGGCGTCCACGAAAACGCACCACTTGTCCATGCACCGCTGCAGTAAGCCGTCGTTTGCGTAGCCGATGGCCTGCGCGATTTTGCGCATGAGCTGCACCTCGTTGGTGTATTCGACCCACGTGGTGAAGGCTTGCCCTTGGGCTGCGTAGATGAACTTGCGCATGGCGCGCTGGATCATCCTCGACTCCTCCATCTTCTCCAACCACCGAGCCCACGCCGCGGCGATTGTGCGGTTCATCATCAGCCGCATCGCCTTTTCGAGAATCGTCTTCATGTTGAGCTCAAAGTCCACCCACTTGCGCCACTGGTCGAAGATGAAACCCTTGGTGCGGTTAAACTTCTTGGCGACGTGCTCGAGGAGAATACGCCTGCGCTCCATCTCCACGTCCTTCACCTGGACCCAGGTGGAGAAGGCGGCGGCGGCGGCTCGCATCGAAAATCTCGCAACGGCGCGGTTGAGCTTCTCCCTCATGTCCACAACCTCGTCCACGTATTCGACCCATCGGTTGAACGAACCCCCGAGCGCCCTGTTCTGCATCTTCGCGACGGCGTTCGCGAGCTTGCGGTTCAGTTCCTTGGCTTCCTGGGTCACCTCCACCCACTTGCGCCAGGTCTTACCCTCGATGGAGTAGGCGTAAAAGACGAGGGCTTTGGCGATGAAGTCGCGGTTTTTCCTGCGCCGGACCACCACCGCTTTCCACCCGTGCCACGCGGCATCCTTCGCCTTGCCCGCGAACGCCATCGCAGCCTTGGCCATGAGCCCGCGGACGTACACCGTATCGTCCACGTTGTCTTTCCACTGCTTGAGAAACTTAGCCTTGGATCCGCCGATGAAGAACTGAGCCGCCTTGCGCATCGTCTTTTCGTACACGACGTTGCGTTGAAACGCGATGAAAGCGCCGCGCGTGGCGGAGGTGAAGAAGAACCCGATGGCCCTCGCAGCCGCGGCGCGTGCGTTGTGGGCCTCGTCGACAACCTCTTGCCACTTGGTGAAGGCGCCGAGGACCTCCCGCTGCGACATTTTCTTCAGCATCTTGGAGATGAGCTCGCGGTGGTGCTGAGCCTCTTCGACCATAGCGCACCAGCGCTCAAAGGCGGAGACCATGTTCCGTTTGGCGAAACGAACGACAGCCTTCTCGAGCTTCTCGCGCATGTCCTTGGCCTCCTCGACCATGGTGCACCAGCGCTCGAAGACGCCGGCGATCGCCCGGTTGCGAAGCCGGCCGATCACCGCCGCCATCTTCTCCTTCATCTCGAGCGACTCGGCGGTGTAATCTTTCCATCGATCGAGCGCGACGGCGGCTTCGCGGAGGATGATCTTGCGAAGGATCCTGTCGCAGAGGTCCTGGATACGCTTGATCTCCTGCACCTGGTCGTACCACCGCATCAGCGCCGCGCGTTTCTGGCGGTTCAATAGGCGGATGACGGCGTTTTGAAGGACCGCCATGTTGTGCTTGTGATCGGAGACCAGCGTGGACCAGTGAGTGAATGACGCGGCTAGCGCCTTGTTCTTGAACCGGAGGATAGCCTTGGTGAGCTTCGCCTTGGTCTCGAGCATCTCGAGGACGTTCTCGTTCCAGCCGAGGAACGCGGCTCGAAGCGCGGAGTTTTGGAAGTAGCGAACCGCCCTCCAAATCATCTGACGCTCCTCGCCGAGCTCCACGATTCGCACCTGCCACGTCTGGAACGATCGGATGAGCGCTCCGTTGACGAAGAAGTTCATGGCGTGGCGGATAGCCTGCTGCTGCGTGCAAAACTCGAGCCAGCGGTTGTAGGCCATGCGCAGCGCCCGGTTGACGAACGCGGACATCGCCTTGGCCACCATCTCCTCGTGTTCCTGCTTGTTGATGACGTACTCTTGCCACCGCTGGAAAGCCTTGTATATTTCGCGGTTGAGGAAGAACTGCACGGCGCGTCGCATGACCCGCGCCTCCTCGACGCGCTCCCACCACCTGGCCCACGCCGCGCGCTTCTCCTTGTTCATCCACCACGCCATCGCGCGTTCGACGACTTGACGCATGTCCTCCTGGTCCAGGATGAAGTTCTGCCACCGCTCCCACGCGGCGCTCAGGGACTGGTTCATGAGTCTCTTGACGAATCCGGCGATTTTAAACCGCTGTTCGACGAGCTCCTGGGTGTTATCGCGCCAGGTGTAGAACGCGGCGGCGCGCTCGCGGCCGATGAAGTAGTTGGCCGCCTTTTGGAGCATCGTGCGGTACTCGTGAACCTCGTCGATCATCTCCCTCCAGCGCTGCCAGCCGACGAGCATGGACTTCTTGGTGAAGAACATGAGCGCGTTTTTTATCTGAGCCTTGGCCTCGGCGGCGAAGACCATGAACTCGCGCCACCGCGCGAACGCGGAGGCAACCTCGCGGTGAAGGAACCGGGCGAAAGCCTTGGCGGCCACCTCCATCTGGTGCTTGGTCTCTTCGACCGCCTCCGCCCACGTGACAAAGGCGCCCGCCATGGCGCGGTTCTGCATCTTCTTCGCGACCCTCATGAGCATGTCGCGCTGGTTCAGAAGCTCATCCACGTTCTCCCTCCAGGTGCGAAGCGCCCTGACGAGGCCGGACTTGAGCATGGCCTGCACGGCGTTCCTGAGCTGCTGCCTGTCGTGGTACGCGCCCCGCCACTGCTGCCAGCCCATCCGCATGTTGCGGCGCCTGGGGAGGTCGGAGATGCGGTCGAAGCACTCCTTCTCGCGCAGGCGGACGATGGTGAAGTGCGTCCACGCGTTGAACGCGCCCGACTTGGTGCGGTTGGCGAACCTCGCCGCCACCTTGGCCAGCAGTTCCTTCATGTGGACTGACTCTTCGGTGAATTCCTTCCACCGCATCAAGGCGCCGTAGGCAGCCATCGACATGAGCCGGTTCGCCACTTGCATGCAAACCTCCGCGAGCCGCCCTTGCTCCTTGGCGTACTCCTTCCACGCGCGCATGCACCGAACCGCGGCGCCGTTGACCATCATGGCCATCACCTTGCGGATCTTCTCGCGGTCGGAAGCCGCCTGCTCAACCTCCGCGGTCCACTTGTTGAACGCGGCGCTGAGCTTCTGGTTCGCAAACCTACTCGCGATGGCGTGAAGCTTCTCCCTGGTGTCGATGATCTCTTCCACGTTGGAGCGCCAGCCCTCGAACGCGGCGGAGACGGCGCGGGAGCGGAACTTAGCGGCGGCGCGCGCGAGCAGCTCCCGGCGGTGGACCCTCTCGTGATACGCGGCGCGCCATCTGACGTAAGCCATCGACCGAACGCGGTCGCGCCGCCGCCCTTCCAAGTTACCGCCGAGCTCCTTCATCGACGCGAGGATGGACTTCCACTTGGCGAAGTAGTACTGCTTGGCGTTGCCCCCCCAGATGGCCATGGCGCGCGCGAACTTGAGCTGCTCCTCCTTGGACATGGACGCCGTGACCTTCCAGGCGTAAAAGTACTTCTTGGTCACCTGCGCCCGGTGCGTCGCGCCCGCGGTGTGCATGCCAATCTTGAGCCGCGTGGTGAGCTCGCGCCAGTACAGGAACCTGCCGCGCAGAGTCTCCCCGTACCAGAACCTCAGCGCGTGGAGCTGCATGACGTTCTTGCGACCCCTCCACCGCGCGAGGCACCGGCGAAGCGTCTGCGCCTCCCAAAATGAAACCGCAATCATCCAGTTCTCCACGGCGGCTTCCCGGGCGACGCGCAGCGCCCTGAGCGCGGACGCGTGGCGCACCCACACCCTGAACGCGGCAGCCATCAGCTTAAAATCGGCGTACCCGCTCTCCGCAGGGTCCTCGTACACCAAACCCGAGCCCCCGTAGCCGGGCGAACCGATGGATCCGTATGAGTTTCCAGGGTAACCACCGCCGGGATACGCCGGCGACGCGTGCCCTGACCCGCCGTAGTGAAGCCGAGGAGATCCCCGGTAATACGTCCCGGGCGGCTCCGCGTACTCGGCCTGGTACTCCTCCATGACCCGTCGCCTAGTCTCGGCGAAGTCACCCGCGAACGTCGACGGGGGCGCGGATCGACGCGCCGAACCCGGGCCTCCGCCGCTTCTGAATTGCACCGACGGCCTGCGCGCGCTGCCGCCGCCGCCGCCAGCCGTGCCGGGGCGCGCGCTCGCGGGGCGTGCGCTGCCGGGCTTCCACACGGGCGTGGGCGCCGGGCGGGGTCGTACTGGGGAGATGTGCGACGTCTCCGCGGGTCCACCCGTGGTTCTCATCCGTTGCTTCTCTCGTTCGTATTTGACCCACCAGTTGGGATCGGGGTCCAGGGAGAGCTTGAGGAGGAAGCGGTAGTAGTCGGTGTCCTCCTCGGGCTCGATGCCGTGCTGCTGTAGGACGCTCTCGTACGCCTGTGATTGGGGGAAGGGTTGGGGTCGGACGGGTCAGCGGGTGGGGCTTCGGTTGTAAACTTTTGAACGCGCGGATATTATCGCGCGGGGCCGGATTTGAGTCGAGAATTGGAGCGCGGCACCCACCTTGAGCAGCCTGAGGAGGGTGACCTCATCCGCCGCGCCGCCCTCGGCGACGGCGATTTCCTCGGCGTGGTTCAAGATATCCTCCACGACCTGCGAATCAAGGGGGTTGACGGGTGAGGGATGTCAGCTGGAGTGCCTCGCGATTGGGCTGGAATCTAATCTGGCGAGAGAATTATGGTGAATTTGGCTGGCGAGCGCCGCGGATCGCGCGTCTCGAGCGCGGTTCGAACGCCCGAACGCCGCGCGACAGCCGGTAAAAGTCGCGACACGTTGAAAACGCCCGGAACTCGCACGCACCGTGTGATCTATCCGCCTCCAGTCGTAAGTTCTGGTCGACCCGGGAGTCTCGTGGTACGGACTCCGACCAGAATCTTGCGCGGGAGTTCGCAAGATGCCCACCATGGTGCGCCCGAGACGAGGTGCCTCGACCGCCTCTCCGACCGGGACCCCTACTCCTAGCGCAACACGCGGCTCGCCGGCAGCGCGCTTCACCCGGAAATTCGTCCTCTCGCGCGGTCCACACTGGCACCTCGACCCGCCAATTATCAGCCTAACAATATCCTCGTCACTTTTGGGCTGGCTGGCTGGCCGAAATTTGTTGATCGATCGAGGTGCATCGAGGGTGGTTGAAAAGCGTTTCCGCACGACAGGCGGGTTCCCGCACACGACACTCGCGCGCGCACATGTCGCCCTCAATCGCTCTAAGATTCGCCGCACTCGCACTCCTCGTCGCCCTCGCGTGTGCGCAGACGTCACCACGGCAGCGCGTTGACGTCGCGACGAGGACGGTCGGGAGACCCGCAGTCGTTCCCGCCACCGTCGTCCCTGCTACCCGGCCGACGACAGCGCAGGAGACCAACGTGTCGTCGCGGATCTTCTCTCCGTTCTACTGGGGTCCCCAAGGGTACATCATCGGCCCGTCCTGGTTCGGCGCCGGGCTCGGCGGCGGTAACTGGCGGCCCATACCGAACCGCACCCCGTTCGGCTCGCCGGGATACAACCAGACCGAGTTACCTGAACCGAGTCCGAGGGACCCGTGCGTGTTTGAGAACTTCGACTGCTCCGTGTACACCTGCAGGCTCGGCGTGACCAACACGAGCCAGTCCACGCTCGAGATATTCCAAAACGAGCTCGGCGATTACGTGGCGAGGCAGAAGTGCTTCCTGTTGCTGGACGATTTCGACGAGTACGGATGCCGGCAGTGGGACAGGCTGCAGCTCGATAAAAGCAAAACCTCCCCAGGGCCGAAAGACGAGGGACCTTACGACTGCGTCATGCCGCCCGGAATCGCCCCGACGGAGACGTGGACCAACAGCATCCATCGTCGACGGTCCAAGCTCGAGTGCGAGAAGGTACTGACCTACGCGGAGCTCCAAACGCTGGATCCAGATGGTAATTGCGTCGATCCGTGCAGAAACGGCAGGTGTTAGGTGAAATCTTTTTTGTTCATCAAATCGAGTAGTCGCTCTCACGCCACCTGAGACCTGACGGACGGCGCTCGCGCCCCCATGGCCATCAGCAGGTTACGCCCCGTGAACTGCACGTTAAACACCGGCGTCGACTTGGTCCTCAGGCTCGTCATCGGCGGTTTCCTCGCCGCGGTCGCCGCCTTGCTCTCCCCGGCGGCGGCTCCCGCCTCGCCCCCGTTGACTTCAGCCGACGCGGACTGCGAGACGTCCCAAACCTTGACAGTCTCATCTGCGCCCCCCGACGCCAACACCGTGCCCGCGCCGTGGCTGTAGTCCAGCGAGTACACCGCGCCCCTGTGCCCTTCGAACGCGTGCGAGCACTTAGCCGTCGCCAGGTCCCAGACCAGCACGCCGCCGTCGTCGGACCCGGACGCCATGCTCTTGCCGTCTGGGGACATGGCGAGCGACCGCACGCCGGCTCGGTGGCCGGTGAAGATCCGGACGCAATCACCCGTCTGCACGTCCCACAGCCGCACCGTGCGGTCCGAGCTGCCCGTCGCGATGTAGTTGGTGTTCGGGTGCCACGCGACGCAGTCCACGTCGGCGAGGTGGCCGACCATGACCCGCCGCGGCTGAGCCTCGTCCATGGCCCACACCCGAGCGGTGCAATCGTTGGACGCCGACGCGAAGTAGTGACCGACGCCGCACCACTTGACGTCCCAGATGGGGAACCTGTGGCTCTTGTACGCGGCGAGGCAGATCTCCAGCTCCATGGACCACACGCGGATCGTCTGGTCGCGACTGCAGGAGAGGAGGAAGTCGTGCCCTGGGGAGAGGTCCACGCCGTGCACCGCCGATGAATGCCCCACGTACTCGACGCAATGAAGCGGCCGAGCGATTCGCGAGTTAGCCGTCAGCTTCTCGCCATCCTCCCCTTCATGTGCCTCCGCATCGTCCATCGCTTGATCCACGTCGTCGTCTTTGTGCTGTTCCTCGTACTCCAGCAGCGTCAGGCCTTCCTCGCGCGCGGCTTTTCGTTTCTTCGATTCCGGATCTGTGCAGTAGACGTCCATATTTTTGCCCGGGACGGATTTATTGATGTCCCAGATGCGCACCACCGAGTCCGCGAACCCGCCGACGACGAGCGACGCGTCGGATGCCGTGGTGCAGCAGTGCAGGAACTTGTGCGCGTGCGTGAAGGTGTAGAACGCGACGGACGGCGGCGCGGCGGGCCCGACGTCGACGCGGTACCGGATGTCCTCGACGGCGGCTCTCGCGTGGTGATAGTCGAGCTCGGGCACCGGGATGGACGACGGCACGATGGTCGGTTCGTACTTGTTCTCGTCGTCATCCTTCTTGTCATCCTTCTTGTCGTCCTTCTTCTTCTTCGTGGGCGTGGGCTTGTCCCCGTCCGCGGGCTTATCCCCGTCGCCGCCCTCCTTTTGTGAAGCCTCGGCTCCGCCGTCCGCGCCGTCGTCCGCGGCTTCGTCCGGGGCTTTCGGTTTCCCAGCCGCTCGGGCCTTGGCGCGTTCCTCCCGCGCCTTCTCCTCCTCGAACTCGTCAAGCGCCTGGACCTCCACGCTGTCCACGAGCACGCCCCATCGCCCGGCGTCGTACTGGGCGTTGAACTTGTCAATCTTGGACGGCGGACCCACGCCGGTGATGACCTGCTTGGCCGAGAGGTGGGCTTCATCCGTGTGCGGCGCCGGGTCTCCTTTGGCGACGGTGACGGAGATGTGCGCGTTGAGCACCGCGAGGAGCGCCATCTGGTTGGCGTGGTGAAGGTACTTGACCAGGAGGTCGAATGTGTACTGGCAGCAGGAGATCGGCACGCGGTTATCGCGGAATTTGCGCGCGGTGGCGTCGGATTCGGCGTGCTGAGGGGTGGCGAGGCCCGAGAGAGCCCTGACGTCGTCGTCGTGGAGGAGGAGGTGATCGGGGCCGAACCTGCGGTGGAACTCGCGCGCGAGGTGACCCTCGTCGCGGTTGACCAGCTCCAGGTGGCAGTAGACGAACATGGGCCAGAGGATCCGCATGAGTTCCGGCTGCGATGATCGGCGGGAAGGGGGCGGGCTCACGTCAGCGGGGGCTGAAAACCAACAATCGGGGCTTTTCTAGGGTAAACTACGGGATTTGTGCGGACCCATCCGGGGCGCGGACGCACCTTGTACATGTCCAGTGAGTGGTTCACCCAGTCGCGCAGGAGCCTATAGCCCTGCACGAGTGAGTTGGGATCCGCATCCTCCTCGTTGTAGTAGAGGATGTGGTCGCTGATGGCAGCGTCCGGGCCCAGATGGGGCACCAGCGCCATCTCGCTGAGCTTCTGGGACTTGCTGTCCTTGAGGAAAGCCTTCTCGGCGTCCTTGTAGCCTCGCTTCTGTAGGTAGCGAAGCACGATGCGATCGAGCGGCTCCTCCGCTGACATCTCGTCAACTAGGCACCGCCGGGATAATCGACCGGAGAGTCACCCCCGATACACACCCTTCTCGGCTCGGCTCGGCTCGCAAGTGTCGCTCGGGCATCGGGCCGAGAAAACTTGAAAAAATAAAAATGGCGCGCAGTACGTGCAGAACGTGGGCTGACAGGTTGCAATTTCACAGCGTCGGGTGTGGAGTCGTGTGGACGCGCGAGTGGTTAATGCAAGCCCGCGATTGACGGTGCTACTATGATCTATCGCTTCTTCGAGGACTTCTTTTTGTCGAGCTTACCCGGCGGTTCCGGCGCGGGCATCGCGGGCGCCTCCCTGTGAGGGGCCGCCGCCGCGGGAGCCGGCGCCGTCGACTGACCGAGCCGCTGATGCCCCAACGCCTTCCCGAGCTCCCGCCTCACCGTCTCCTCGATGATACCCCCGACGTTCTCGATCAGCTGCTCCCTCAGCTCGTTCAGCTCCGGCGTGAGGTGAACCCGTTTGACGGGCTCGCCGATTAACCCGTCGTCGTCGTCCCACGCGTGCGTCGTCCTGGACCCGCCGGCGGAGTGCGCGGGCGAATCGTGCGGTTGCTCCTCGGGCGCTCCCTCCTTGGACTCCTTGAACCTCCGCAGCCGCGAGCGCTCGTTCATCAGCTGCTCCTGCACCGACTTCAAGCTGAGCAGCGAGATCGGCATGTTCTTATCCACCGCCATCTTGCGAAGCACCGCCATCTGCCGTCCCTGGTGGCCGCGGAACATCCGCTGCATGTACATCGCCAGGCTGTTGATCCTGCGGAAATACTGAGGATCGGCGTTTCGCATGATCATCAGCTTAGCGCTCACGGTGGCCCTGAACCTGAACCCCAGCGCGTTGGTGAGGAAGTCCATGCTCTCACCGACGGGTGGCCACGCCGTGGGCCCGTTCCGTTCCTTGTGGGCTTTCATGAACCGCTTGAACTCCTTCACGATGCGGCTCGTCTCGACGATTTTCTCCTGGAAAATCTTTCGCACGATGATCTTGCGAAGCATCACCTTCACGGACGGGTAATTATCCATCACCTGCTCCAGCGTCTCCTTCTTGAGGGTGTAGCAGTCGCAGAAGGTGAGCGACACCGCCTTGTACCCACGCTGCATCGTCCGCCAGAGCATGTCCTCCCCGAAGCACGCGTTGTCCCCGATGGTTCGCACCCGCCCCTTGCACATGACCACCCCCGTCTTGAGCACGAAGAGCTTGTTGCTCTCGTCCCTCTCGGCGATGATGAGCTCCTCGGGCGGGAACGTCTCCAAGACGAAGTTGAAGCTGATCTCGATGGCGACCTGCTCCGGGATCCCGTGGAAGACCTCCACCTTGATCAGCCACGCGGTGTTGATCTGCGTGGCAACCTCCTGTCGCATGCTCGGCGACATCAGGTCGAGCAGCTCGCCCCACGCAACCTGGCTCGTGTTCTTGCGCCTGTACCTGAAGAACGCGCGGAGCCGCCCCGCCAAATCCACGTCGATCTTCGCCTCCTTGATGAACAGGTTGAGCCGGTCCATCAGCTCCTGGAACTCAGTCTCCCTGTAGTTCATGCTCGCGAGGACGCTGCAGATGGAGCCCACGACGTACGCGTAGACGGATGCGCCCACCAGCATGCCGACGATGAGAAACACCCGCTCGGCTTCCGTCTGCGGCGTGACGTCTCCGTACCCGACGGTCGAGATCGTCATCGTGGACAGGTACAGGGCGGTGAAGTAGAGCGATCGAGCGGTGACGTGCTCGTCGTTGTTGTCCGCGTCGTTGTAGAGACAGTCGCCGTGGTAGTAGTCGGTGACCCAGTTGCACCGCGACTGCTCCACGATCTTGACCAGGTGCCAGAGGCAGGCCATCCAGTGCGCGATGAAGAGGGTACCGACGACGAACTTGGTCAGCTTGAGGGCGCCGTAGTTGATGGTCATGGAGTTCTCGAACCTCGCGAAGATGCGGCTCGATCGGAGGATGCGGAGCAGCTTTGCGAGGCGGACGATTCTCACAATTCGCAGAATCTTGAGGTTCGCTTTGCTCCCCGTGGCGAGCGTGATGTCGTCGTAGGGGAGGATGGAGATGAAGTCGATGATGAAGAACCCTTTCATATACCGCTTCGCGATCATCTTCCTGTCCGTGATCATCTGGAGCCGCTTCTCGTCAAAGTACATCAGGTTAAAGTTGAGAATCATGTCGAAGAAGAACGCCAGGTTGATGCACATGTTCACGAAGTACATCGGCGACAGTCGCTTCTCCTCCACGAACGCAACCTCGTACGGGGTCCATATCGCGGTGTACAGCAGCAGCCACATCGTGATCATGTCCCACCTGCGCATGAACGCGGAGAGCGGGTGGACCAGGCCCCACGGCACGGGCACCGACATCGGGTCGTGGCGCTTCGCGATGCTGCCGAACAGATGCTTCTCCGCGGTCACCTGATCCATCTCCTCGCCGTCATCGCCCTCGTCCAGCTTTTCCCACCGCCCCATCGTTTTCATTTTCTCCGGGCTCGACTCGTTCGAGCTCGTGCGCGCGGAGTCCCGCATTCGATTGCGCGCGCTGAATCCCCCGGTAATTAAAGAAGAATCCGCGTCGCCCACGGCGGACGCGGGAGCGGGCTCCACCCTGTTGGACTGCAGCCGCCGGAGCGACTGAATGTACTGACGCGTGGATATCAAATCTTCCTCGCGATCCTTATCGTCCGCCATCTTCACGGGCCCAAGTCCGAAGGTCCCCGCCGCGCGCTCCGTCCCGCAATCCACTCCCGGGGATAACACCTGGGAAAACAACCCTCGCTTAGTCAATCGACGAGAATGCGGCCCCACCGCCTGTGACACGCCTCGCCTTTGACGCTTTAACGCCTGCGCGCCGCGCTGCAGAAGCTGCGTGTGACCCGAGTGACCTGTCTCGATCGACCTCGGCGTCCAGCCCTCAGCCTGGGCGGCGTCCCGCTATGCAATTCAGCGCGGAGGTTCAGGTCGAATTGCCCAATTTGGGCCTTGTTAGCGGCACTCGCACGTTTCCGCGTTCGACCTCTTTGCAAATCAACCTATTTTTCTCTCGTATGACCAAAGTGACAGAGAGTGACGAGTTTCCTTTTAATATTGTCTGACTGAGCCACCGTACAGATTTGAGAACATTTATCGCGGCGAAATTTCCGTCACCTTCGTTTCTTGGGACCTTGAAGAAGGAGACGACCGGCCCGCCGACAGGCCTCTCACTGTTAGGCTAACTCACGGTCAGGCCGCTCACACCGAGCGCCCAACTCAGACGCCTTAGATCCGAATAGCCCGGATCTCACGGAACCCACCGGTCTCGCGTCCAGCAGCCGTCCTTCAGGTCGCGCGATCTCCAACCCTACCCATTCACCCCTCCCGCGGCTAATTTTTAAGGCACCCGCTCGCGCATCATGGCGTGGCTGTCCAACGTCCTCGTGTACACCGGCGGATACCTCTTCCTGGTGTTCATCGCCGTGTGCCTCGCGACTGGGCTGTACTACCTGGCGGAGATCGTCGAGGAGTACACGCGGGTCACGAAGAAGGTCCTCACGTGGGCCATCAAGATCAGCGTGGGCATGAACGTGGCGCTCCTGGTGATCGATCGCCTGCCGTTCCTGTGCATCCTCATCTCGTGCGCCGCGCAGGGTGCGTACTGGACCCTGCTCAAGCGCTTCCCGTTCATGGAGCTCGCCTCCCCGGAGTTCCTCGGATCCGTCGGCGCTCTCATCCTCAACCACTTCATGTGGATGCGCCACTTCAAGCACGATGATCATCACGACGATCACTACGGCCGCTATAACGACGGCCACTCGGTGGAGTACCTCCTCGGGTTCTTCCTCATGGTGGTCTGGATCGTGCCATTCGGCTTCTTCATCTCCTTAGCCGCGAACGAGTCCGTGCTCCCGGGCGGCGGCGGGGTCGGGCTCAAGGGCAGCGGCGCGAGTTCGGACGGGCTCAACGCCGGGGGTGGTGGATCTTTCAACGTAGGCGCGGCGTACGGCACCCTGGACGGCGGTATGGGCGGCGGGCGGCGGAAACGGGCGAACGTCGTGCTGCAGGTGTTGGACTTTGGCAAGGCGCAGTGGGATAAGTTCACGAAGAAGAACCTGCCGGGCGTGATTCCGGGTGGATTGTACACCGGAAGCTACAAGGAGAGGACGTTCTGATGAGGATGCGAGAGTAGATTGTTGCGATTTTTTACGAGTGGAAGTAAAGGGTATATCGAGTCGTTGTTCCGGAACCACTGCCCACGCCCCGCGGCGTTGTTCGCGCGTCGCACGGGAGGTCATGAAGCGAAGCGACGCGAGTGCTCGCGAGGAGACCGGCGATTTCGTTCCGCAAACGGAGGATCGCGAGGTGAAGCGAGAACCCAACGGGGGCGCCCAATATGAATGGTTGCACGATGCGGATCAAATACTACCGGGGCACCGTGACTGCCTACGATGAGCAGCACAAGTGGTACAAGATAAAGTACGACGACGGCGACGGGGAGGACCTGAACCCAAAGGAGCTATGGTCGGTGCTCATCTGGCCGAAGGATGCGGAGGAGGATGACTCGGATCTAACGCCAGAGTTCATCGATCTGACGTCGGAGGACGACGAGCCTGATCGTACGCCGGAGGACAATACGCCTTCCGACACCGCCGACGTCGCCACCAGGTGCCCACCGCGCTTCCGCAAACGATCGTGCGTCAACTCCCGCGCGCCAATCGCGGACGACCGCGAGGAGCCCAACGGCATCCCGGTCAAGGGACTGGCACACATCTACGAGCAACTAGACGGGCTCCTCCGCGTGCTCTTTCCCCGCGATAAGATGCGCGCTGAGGCCGCGCGTGGAGACGGTGTCGGGTACCTGCGGCTCGGCATCCAGGAGACGGTGGGGGACGCGGTGAAGCTGTACAACGGCGCGGCGCGGGCGCAGGGCGCGACGGAGCAGGAGCTGCCGAAAGAGCACCTCGACCCGTCAAACATAAAGTGCGACGAGTGGATCCACAAGGAACTCAGGGGCAACGACAAGACGACGGGGATCAGGATTACCAGGACGGGGAACTTCTGCGTCAGGGTCGTCAAGCGGGGGGAGACGAGGCCGATGACGTTGAGCCGCCACGACGACATCGCCGCCGCCGTCGAGGCGTACAACGGTAAGCCGTCAGCACTTTACGGCCGCCATAAGTTGGAGCTGACACGGTGGGCGCGGGAGGCGGCGGACAGAATGCGGACGGATCGACTGGCCGCCAGGGGCGAGGCGCCGTTCCCGACACCTACGAAAACAAGGAAGAGGACGCCGGAGATCAAGCGGGACGTGTGCGGCATCAAGGGTCTGCACGTGTTTTACGACGCGTTCACCGAGGACGTGGAGCGAAGGATGTTCCATAACCGTGATCTCTTTCCCTTTGGCGCGCCCGCCCCGGATGCTTCGAAGAAAAGTATGGACATCACCCTGGGCATGAAGAATATGCCCGACGATATCATGCGCGTCGCTAACCTGGTACGGGACAGCGGCCTGGATCCGACGCTCATCACCCCGGACCACGTGATGTCGCAGAGCTATCCCCCGATGGCGGGGTTCATGGCCCACTTCGACGACAACTCGCGATGGGGCGAGGCCGTCGTCGGGGTCTCCCTGGGCGCCGATGGCGTGCTCTACTTCACGCCAAACTGCATGAACGAGCGGGCGATCGGGGCCCAGATTTGTAAAGCTGCGCTCCAGAACAATTTCAAGAATTACCCGACGGAATCGGGCGTCACCGAGTCCGATTCGTGGCGCACCGGCCGAGGATCGCGCGTGAACAAGGGACCAAAGTCGTGGGCCCTGGAGTTGGAGATCCCGCGACGGTCCATCTACGTCATGACGGGCGCCGCGCGCACCGACTTGGAGCACGGCATACGCGGGATGAGAGCGCCGTCCGATGCGCCGAGCTGGAACCCCACCGGCGTGAGACGGTCGCTGACTTTGCGCGCGCAAAAGCCTTACAGCAACGCGACTCTCGAGCACCTCGCGAAGAAAAACCCGCTGGATATGTCCATCTGGGGGCGGGTTAGGGCGCAGAGCGGGTTTAAGACGGCGTTAGAGGCGACGTCGTACGGGAACACCAGCGCGGAACAGGCGAGGGCGTTTGTGGCCGATAACCCGAAGACGCATCTTCGGTTTGACCCGAGCCAGGTTGGTTCCGTGTCGAAATTGATTTTCGACAACGAGGAAGAGGAGGAGGAGGAGAGCAATGAGGGCTGTGAGCCGCCGCCGCCCAAGACCCCGACGACCGTCGATGACAAACGGAAGAGGAAGCGAACGAGCGAGAGGGAGTGGGCCGTGGATGAAATCGTCGGCAAGAGGGTGTTTGACGACGGCGAGACGCATCACAAGGTGGAGTGGTCCGGGACTGACAGCAAGAGACGGCGGTGGAAGCCCTCGTGGGAGCCCGAGTCCAACCTGGCTAGCTGTCAGGACGCCGTCGACGACTACGAGAGGCTGTACCCGAGAGGCTGAAGCGAAGCGAGGACGGTTGTTGACGATTGTTATCCGACTGATATTACACGCGCGTCTCGAGTGATCACGCGACGGCGGTCTCCGCCATGGCCGTGGCAGCCTTCTGCGCGTTGAGCCTCTGGTTGATGGACTTGAGCACCTCCAGGCTGCTCCCCTGCACGAAGTGCCGCCTCAGCGTCGCCTTCGCCACCACCACCGGGTCCGTCGAGCTCGCGTCGCCGTCCTGGATGAAGATCCCCCGCCGTTGCATCTCCTCAGCCTGCTCCAAGAGCGGCTGCAGCTGCCGCGCCGCCGCCACGATGGCGCCCGCCGCCCGCTCAGCCTCGTTCTTCCCGCCGGGTAGGCCCGCGAAGATCGACGAGTTCTCCTTGCCGTCCTTGAGCGCCGCGGCGACCTCCGCGTGGTCCGCCATCTCCGCCTCCAGCTTGGCGCACTGATCCTCGCAGTGGTTCTTCACGGCGACGTGGTGCGTGAGCCTGCGACGCAGCTGCCTGAGCTCGTCGTCCAGGGCCTTCTCCTCCTCCACGCTGCAGCTTGGGAGGTTCTCCGCTAGGTCGTTCGCCTGCATCAGCGCGTCGGGCACGGCGAAGACGTCCGTCGCGCACTGCTCGGCGAATCGGCCAAAGTTTTGCTCGATGTTGGCCTGCGACGCGCGGTACACGGCGTCCAGGCCGGCGTTGAGCGCGGCGGTGAGCTCAGGGTCGTCGGGGAGCTCCTGCGCGAGGCACTCCTCGAACGCGTCGAATCCGTCCGCGGCGTACGTCTCAACCTGCGAACGGGACGGGGAAGGTCAGTCGCGGCTGTCGCGGGGGGGAACGTTTATTTTTTGAATGCCGGCAGGAGAGCGGGGCAGGCGAGGCGGGGTATCGGGACGCGATGGGGCACGAACGCGCGCGCGGTACGCACCACGTTGACGATATCGTCCATGATATCGCGGCTGCGCACTGGGTCGACGCCCATCTTGGGCTTGGGGGGTTCCATCGCCATCGTGCGTTCGAGGAAGTCGCGCGTGGAACTCTGCAGAACCTGGGCAAAATCTCACTTCAACAGGCAATCGCACAGGCTCGGTCATGACACGAAAAAAATACCACGCGGATGCCAGAAACGTGGTTCCGTTTTTTGTCCTAATTACCGTTAATAAATTATCACAGCGAGTCCTCCGGCACGGGCTCGTCCCCCACGCACGCCCACCAGTACGCCGCCCCGACCACGTACAAAACCGCGATGATCCCAAACACGGTACTCCAACTCTGCCCCGTCGCCTCCAGCACGAACCCCGACAGCGGCACCGCAATCACACCCGCGATCGTCGCGCACGTGTTGCCGGTGGCGAACACCAGCCCGGCGTGCCTCGGCGCCACGTCCAGGTGAGACACGCTGACCCCCGCGAGCGTCAACGCACTCAGCGCCAGGCCCACGTCCACGAGCACCGCCGCCGCGAACACATTCGTCTCCGTGGCGCCCGCGCCGCCCAAGATCGCGGCGCCCGTGAGGCACGCCGCGGGTCCGACCATCCCCGCCGTCTGAAACGCGCGGCGGATGAACTTGACGTCGAACCTACCCTCTCTCAGCCATCGATCCGCGACGATGCCGCTGGCCACGCCCACGATCCCTTGAATGAAGTACGGCAGCACGGTGAACGCGGGGAGGTCGCCGAGGGGTACCCCCAACGCCTCCTCGAAGTACGTGGGCAGCCAGGAGAGGAGACCGTACCCGCCCCAAGACTGCGCGAATTGCGCCACGCAAATCGCCTTCACCTCCCTCGTCTTGACCAAAGCGAGCCACTCGTCGATGACCCCGACCTTTGCCCCACCCTCCGTGCCGTACGTCCCCCCGGCGGATGCATCGCTGACAACCTCGAACGAGGACGCCGCCCAGAACGGGAACCAGAAGATGGCCGCCGCGCCGAACGTGTAAAAAGCCGCCTCCCACCCACCCGCCAAGACAATCGCGGGTGTCACTGTGAACAAAACACGACGTCACACTAATTACCCATACGGAAATAAAAAGAAACTCACCTCCAAACGCAAAAGCCGCGCCTCCGTAAGAAGCCGCCGTGACCGCCGCGACCGCGGTGCTCTGCCTGTCCTTCGGCACGTGCCTCGATATGAGCGAGTGCACCGCAGGGAACGCGACGCCCTCACCCGCGCCGAGCAGCACGCGCGCCGCGACGAGGGGAACGGCGCCCGCCGCCGCGGCCCACGGCGTGACGAAAGTGGCCAACGACCATCCGATCACTCCCAGCGCCAAGACTCGTTTGCCCCCGAACGAGTCCGCGAGCCGCCCTCCGACGAGTTGAGTCATCGCGTAGCCGTAGAAGAACGCGGAGAGCACGCCGCCGGACTGGATCTTATCCCATCCGAAGTCTTTCGCCATCGGTATGATGGCGGTGGATATGTTCGAACGGTCGGCGTAACACACGAAGATCGCGACGGCTGCCAAGAAGGTGAGGGTGAGCCAGTCGTTCTTGCCGTCGCCGCTGGTCCTGTCTCCGGGCTTGGATCGATCGCTGCCGCCGCTGGTGTTGATCGGCGCGGATTCGTCTGGCGCGCCGATGCTGGACGAGAACGTGTCCTGTCCGGTTCCCGGGCTGTTGTCCGCACGCGTTCGTGAGATGGGCGCGATCCTGACTCGGCACGCGCTTTGGCCTAACGGGCGCGGGGCCGTCGCGGGGGCGACGGCGCGGCCCGAAGAAGCGACTCGCCTCGATACCCCGTGCCCGTGTGACCATCCCAGGGGCACCCTCGCGGGCGATGCTCGCGCCAGCATGGTGCCCTGGGGTTGTGAGCGGGGACGGCCGGGGACCAGGATACAGCTGACTCAATCAGATAAGAGGCGGGAGATTTGGCTGAAGATATTTTCTTCCCCTGCCTCGGCGCCACGACACACATCGGAAGCGCCCTGGGGGGTCGTTGAGGACGGCGACAGTATCGTCCTCGCGCCCTCACGCGGTCTACGTTTCACTCCAAGCCCGCAAAGACACGCCCCCGGGCGGATCCCGGCCCACGCGCTCGGCACGAGTTCGGATCTCGCACAGCAGGAAGAAAACGGTTTCGACGAAGCTCTTGGAAGCTTGGAAGCATGGCCACGACTGCGCCCAAAACGGCTGATTATACGCCCTCGCGCCGGAGCCTCGAGCTCTGCCCGCGTTCGTACGACCTAGTCGAGCGCGCCGAGCTCGATACGCTGTGCGTCCAGCTCGAGGGGATGCCCACGGTGCGTTCACCCTCGGACCGTCGCCGAGCTTCCAATTTACCAACTTTCTTTCCCTGACACCGGCTCGCCTCCTTTCCAGGTATCCATCGACCAGAACCCGGGTATCGGGATCCCCGGCGCGGTGTACGACTGCGCACTCGCGCTCGCCAGCTTCGCCGTCGACGAGATCGTCGTCCCCAAGCGCGAGGGCGACCCCGCCGCGGCTCGAGCCGTGAGGATCTTAGAGCTCGGCACGGGCAGCGGCGCCTGCGGGGCTTTGGTGGCCAACGCGTGCGTCTCCCGCGGGGTCCCCGCGTCGCTCCTCCTGACGGACAGGAACCCAAAGTCGGTGGATCTCGCCCGTCGCAACGCGAGTGCCCTCCACATACCTTCTGGAAACGTCCAGATTGACGTCGCGAGGTTCGCGTTCGGCGACGACGCGTCGGCGAATCTGCCCACTGATTTCGCCACCCCCGACGTAGTCATCGTCTCTGACGTGCTGTACTCGCGCGAGTCCGCGGTTCCCCTCGCGCGCACGCTCAGGCAGCTGCTGCACCATGATGCGAGCAGCGCCGGCGAGTCGGTGCTCGCGTCCCCCGCGGACAGGCGCCAGCCCGCGTGTTACCTGGCGTGGCGGCCGAGGTCTGGCGACCCGGGCAAGACGACGGCGGTGAAGGCGTTTATGGTGGAGTGCGGCGCGTGCGGGTTGTCCGTGCACGAGGCGAGCAGGTCGCCGGGGCGGACGGTGTCGACGGCGAGGGTTTGGGAGAAAGGGGCGGGAAACGGAGGGTGGTCTCAGACGTATGATCCGGCGGCGGCGGCGGCGAGGGACGGGTTGAAAATTCTCAAGATTGAGGCGTAGTGAGGTGATCGCGCGCAGGTAAAAAGAATCTCTAAGTCAGCACCGTGTCCGTGGAGTCCAGGAGGGATGGCATCATCACCGGCGCGTGGTACGGATCCAGCGGCGCCCCGCCGCAATCGCAGTTGTCCACCTCGCACATCTCCCACAGCTTCACCCCGCACCCCTCCCACAGCGACTTCTCTATCCGCTCGAGGTGCTCCGCCCCGGGCCACAAGCCGTCCGCGGTCGCCAGCACGGCCCCGATGTACGCCTGCCCCGCCACCTTCGCCGCGCCCGCGTAGTAGTACAGCGACCACGACATGTCGTCCGCCGCGTCCACGATGCGCCAGTACTCCAACGAAGTCACGCCGTTGTCCATGAACGAAAAGTAAAAAGTACCCGGCGCGTCTCCCCTTTTGCACCTGTAATCACTCCGTCTCCACACCTCCTTCCCGTCCAGGGTCTGCACCTTGAACACGGGATTGTACCAGAACGCACCCCTCGCCTTGCCCCGGTACCAGATCTGGTACTGGCACGGGAAGTGGTCGTACGCCGGGTTCTGGCCGGCGACTGCGAGCCAGCTGTACGGCTTTTTACCCTCGCCCTCGCCGTAGTGCCCTTGCATGATAGCCTCGGCGGTATCGTGCGTCAGGGGCTCGCCCCTGAAGTGCGTCATTGGGAGCACCTCGGGTAACTCCGGCCGGACCGCGTCGTTACCGAGGCAATTGTGCTTGTGGAGCATGCACCGCGCGAGGAGCTGAAACTGGTCGTTTTGGTAGCTCCGGATGCACGTGTACGTGCACACCTGATCGTTGAGGCCGCACGCGTCGATGCAGTCCAAGGAGAGCTTGCACCTGTCGTTCTTGTAGCATGCCAGCAGCTGCTTGTTGCAGTTGCTGGCGATGCACCACACGTTGCCCAGGTTCAGGTCCTGGTTGATGTCCACGGCGGCGACCCGAGTGCCGCTCGCGTCGATGAGGAGCAAGTGAAGGAAGAGCAGATCGAGGTGGTTCTTGCGATCGAACAAACCGGTGACCTGCTCCATCAGCCGTAGGTCCTTGTTCGCCTGCCCCCACGGCACTAGCTTGGCCTCCATCCGTCGCAGCTCGTTCACCGGCTGGTACACCACCCTGGTCTCGGCGTCGAGAACTTCGTGGCATCCGAGCGCCGCGCCGGTGGCCACCCCCGAGAGCGCGGCCGCCAGGTCAGTCGCCAGCGCCTTATCCTCGATGCCGACGCACAGGAACACGTCCGCATCTCGCGCCGCGGCCTTGATGTCGTCCATCGGGGCGTCGTGCGCGAAGACGTCCATGGAGAAGCCCGGATCCACCCAAGTGATGCGCATGGCCATGTGTCCCATCACCTCCATCCAATCTGGACCCGGGCCGTACTGGGGCAGGCCGGGCGGGAACGGGAGGAAGCTCGTCGCGCCTCCGCCCGGGACGATCGCCACGAGCTTGACCTTGCGGTCGGTGAAATCCGCGGGGTTGTCCACGAGCGTCGGGGATATCACCGCGCCCGTCTCGATGGGATTGCTGCCCGGGGACGTGGAGACGGAGGGAACTCCGCGCGCGATCGTCCGAGACTTGGACCGCTCATACGATCCGCGCTTCGCCGATACGCCCGCGGGGCGCACCGCGGGGGCGTTCATGGCGCGCGACATCGCCGCGGCCTGCATGACTCGATCGGATACGCGCGGTTTCGTGCTCGAGGCAGTGGGCAAGTTTTCGTTCGACGTGTCTCTTTTTCGCGCGGCGATTTTTTGGATTTGTTGTCGGTGGAAAAACGCGATCTGCTGACTGCCCATCATACGATTCGGGCCAAGCAAAAGAGACCGGAATTCTAACCGGAATTTGCAACTAAAGTCCTATTTGCAAATTCCGGTCAGGAAATGGGTGGGAATAGCGGTCACTTAAAATCACTAAATGGAGACTGAGTATCATACGAACGGGTGTGACCGCTTTTCCCCTTCGTGACGGCGAGGATTTTATCTTACCCTACAACCTGAATCAGCCGACGCGCGAGCTCGGACCGCCAGTTCGCCGGTCGCCGATCCTCAGGTCGCGAATCCGGACGCCCTCACGCGAGCGAGTACATTCGCCGCGAACACGTCGATCGCTCCGGCCAGAGCCGCACGCGAGCGCGCAGGACGCACGACGCGCAGTCACAAGGGTTATTGAAACATGATGATGGTTAGCCAATCCGTCGCGATGTGCACGTCCGCCCGGGTGGCGGTGAAGGCCGGGGCCTCTTCCGCCAAGCCCGCGGGCCGCGTCGCCGTGCGCGTCACCGCGGGCGTCGCGGGTAAGGGCTTCGCGTTCGACAGCAAGCCCAGGCGCGGTGGCCTCGTCGTGGCTCACGGGAAGAAGGAGGATGCGGCGAAGCGAGCGCTGCAGGGAGCCTTCGGAGGCGCGAGCTACGATCCCCTCACGGAGAACGACGGACCGGGCGGATTCGGTGGCGGCGGCAGGTTCGGTGGTTTCTGGAAGAAGCTCTCGGGAGGTGGCGGCGGCGACGGCTGGTTGCCGGCGTTCAAGCGCCTCGGGCCCCTCGGCATGTTCGCGGTCGTGTTTGCCATCTACTGGCTCTTCAAGCCCGTCACCGCCGTCCTGGTCAACCTGGTGTTCTTCGTGTTCAAGATCCCCACGGGAAGGGAACCCGAGTATCAGGCGATGATGGCGGCCAAGGCGGCGGCCGCGAAGGCCGCTGCACCCGCGGACGCGGACATCATCGCTCGCTACGGCGCTGACGACGACGATGACTTCGAAGACGACGATGAAGATGACGAAGACGAGTAAAGCCTCGAGCGTGAAATATATTAACACGCGAGTCCAATCTAATTAACCCCCCATCGACACGCCAACGTCCTTTCGTGCTCGCGATCGGACAACAGGTGTAGCACCCGCGTCTGCGTGAAACCCTTGGCCCTGAACAGCCCGGCCGCACGCTCGTTCGCGCGCCGATGCCTGCTCCTTCTTCCTAATCGTATCTGCCCCAACAGCCGAGCGCCGGGCGCCAGCGCTTGGGCGGGTCCCCCTCCCGACGCATCCCCCGTCCCTCGCGGCTCGATCCCGGCGCAGAGCGCGCCGACGACATCCTCGAGATCACGCTCGATGCGAAACACGCACAGGCCCGCGCCCGCACACGGCTGTGCATCGTCGCTATTCCCGCTGAGCCACTCGGTGCGGACAATTTCAGCGCTCCACCCGTCACCGCCCATTCTCGGTCTCGCCACATCCACGCGCGTCGCCGCGCGTACACCGCTCGCCCAGCGCACCAGCGCGTCCTCCACCGCCTTGTTGGAGTCCGTGACGATCAGGACGCGAAGACCAAGTGCGGGGTTTCCAACATCGCCGAGGACGTCGGGAAGCCGGACTTCGCACTCGCCGAGCCAGGTGGCGAGCGACCTCTCCGCCTTGCTGGCGTCCGCCGCGGTCGGGGCGCCCTCGTTGACCCTCTGCCGCCATCCCCGCGGGTCCCATTCATCACGACGCATGATCGACCACAGGAGCGTACTCGTATCCCCGGAGGCGGCCACATCGTCCCACTCATCGTCGTCACCGTGTGGGGTCCACAGCGCCATGTTGACGGTGCGATCAAACTCCGTCGGGTGGAGCCGGACCGAGTCGGATGACTGAAGCGCGGTGACCAACGCCGCCTCCAGAGCCCTGGGCCACGCGCTCAACCGCACCGTCACGACCCTATCATTGCCTCGCACTGATTCCATCGCCTCGGCTTCCACCTCGCGGGCTAACCGCGTCAACGCCGCGGTCGACGACTCCCCGGGCGCCATCCGCGTTCGCCTGTCAAACGGGCATATATGCCCGAGCGATTGGGCGAAGAACGCGGGCGCGCCGTTCGACGTGAGCGCGAATGCACGGAGTATTTTCGCCGGGTCGCCCACGACCACGACCGCGGGTGTCGCGTCACCGGGCCTCGCGCGGACGTCGTCTCCATCCCGCCGCCGCTTACCACCGACGACGGGTGTTTCATCGTCCGCCGTCGACCGCGTCTCGGCGCCTTCGTTTGTCGCGGTGAACACAAAGTCAAACTCGGACGTTCCGTCACCGCCGTCCCTTCGCAGCGAACAACCACGATGTTCGAGGATGTATTCGGCGAGTCTATGCGCGAGGGACCCGTGCGGCCCCGACCCCGCGGCGTTTGCCTTGACCACGACGCCGCGAGAGGGGAGAAAGCCGGCGGTTGGACCGGGTGGCTCCTCCTCTTTTGGACCGGCGGGCTTCTCTTCGTCCCCGTCCGCCGTCGTGCTCCCACCTCCCGCGACGATCACGAGGTTATCGGGGCTCACGGATGCGTCGACGTATCTACACACGCGCGCGTCAGCGAACCCCCCAGCCCTGAGCGCCTCCGCGCGGCCTTGCTCGATGACGCGCCGAGCCGCCCGACCCAGTCGCCGCAGCCGCCTCAATCCCCCCCCCGCCGCCGCCAGGTCCCCGAGCGCTTTGCCATGGTACCGCATGAGCGTCTCCTCCGATGTCCCGACGCGTTCCTTCGCGAGCGCGAGTAACGCGAGGAGCGAGCCGAACCCTTCGGGTCCCAAACCCGCGCCCGTCCCGGAGCAACCCGCCCACCTCCGCTCGAGCCATTCCCGTCCCGAGTACTCCCCGTACGCAATCTGGGGATGGCAACAAGGAGCCAGCGCCACGCCGACGACCTTATCATTCAAACAAACGGAACCCTCGATCGCCAGTCGCACCCCCGCGTCCGTCGCACCCGCGCAGAGATGCTTGGCCACGATCATCGCCTCATTCGCGCCAAAGTCACGAAGTCCCGCGCTCTTCGCCAAGTCGGCATACCCGCACCGCGTCAGGTCCGCGACGAGCCTGCGATCGGGTCCGTGGATGCCCGCGTTTGTCCCCGACGCCCGAGAGGGTCCGGACGTCGACACCACCACGCGCTCGTCCCAATCGGTTTGTGGTGTGTTCACGTCCCCGTCGGTTTTCGCGTTCATCCCGTCCGCTTCGTCCCATTCGTCGTGAAAGTCGCGCGCGTCTTTGGCGACTCTGCGGTCCACGGCGATGAGCGGTGCGCCCGTGAGCCTCGACACGATGCGTCCAAGTAACGCCCGACCGGCGCCGAGCTCCAGCACCGCGCGTCGGCCCCGCCCCGCCCCGCCCCGCGCGTCTGCGTCGGCGTCATCTCTAAATGTTGTTTGTTCTTTCATGGCTGTCTTGGATGTCGATGTCATCAGCGGGGCGATGAGCTCGGCGAGTGACTCTAGCTGTGGCTGGTGCAGGTGCCGCTTGCCGGCGGAGTACCACGTGGTCGTCGCCGGTCGGTCCGTGCCCGTATCGCCCGCGACGACGGCCTCGAACGCCCTGGCCGCGCGCAGGTGGTCGCCGACATCCCCAGGCGCCACCGCCGCTCCGCCGACTGCGCCCGTTCCGAGCGCCGGGTGCGTCGCGAGTGCGACCTTCGGGAGGGTCCGCGCGATGGCCTCGAGGGTCCGACAGAACGCCTCCGCGTTCGCGATGGCGGTGTCCTCATCCGCCTCGGTCATTTAATCCGTGCGGGCCCCTCTCCCTCATCCACCGGGCGCCCTCCGTTGTGATGAGATGATGGAGGTGAAACTTCATTTCCTGTCTGCAAGTCCCGTCTTTTCTCTGACTGGTCACCTGTGCAACTGTGAGGATTTGGAAACTCGAACGCTGATTGGTCAACCCTGAAACTCGATGCCAGACTGATGACGGGGCTCTCATTGCATCCACCGCGATCCCCCACAGTGACCCACACGCGAGGCTATCGCATCGTCGCACGTCGCGAATCGCTCATCGCGGCTGTCCGATGGCCACGTCGATCGGTATGCTGCGCTGCACGGCGGCGGTCGCCGGCGCGTCCGCCACCGCCCCGCGCGCGTCCGGACGTGTAGGGACATCCTTCCGTGCCTCCGTCGCCCCGACCAGGGTCGGGTCCGGCGGGGCGACGCTGAGGCGGACGGGCGCGCGATCGGGCGCGGTCGTCACGCGCGCCTCCATCGAGCAGGTCATCTCCGACCTCGCCACCGGCGTCGGTCTCCCGTGCACGGTGCGTCGAGACACCGAATACCCGCCGTCCAACCAGCCGCCCGCGCGGATCGACAACAGAAATCTCCCAACGTTGCACGACTCACTGACGAACCGGTCCTTCCCCATCCTCCCCATCAGGTTCAAAACTGCGGTGACATGATCTACCGCTCCACCCTCGACCCCGCGCTTCGCATGGAGGAGAAGAGGGTCATCACCGAAGTCGGCGCGCTCATCCTGGCCACCCTCGGGCTCTACCTCACAATCACCCCAGGCGTCCTCGGAGGCTTCGTCGACTACTACGTCCTCCGCCCGCTCTTGGGGCAGAAGAGGTACACGATCGACGATTTCGTCGTGAAAGACAAGCTCGGCGAGGGCGGCTTCGGCGTGGTGTACAGGGCCACCGGCAAGAACGACGGGGAGACGTACGTGCTGAAGCAGTGCAAGGACTACGGCGAGGCTGAGATCTGGACCAACTCGCGGCTGCAGCGAGCGTGCCCCGACGCCATCGCCTCTTACTGCGGCGCCTTCTACGGCCCGAAGAACTTCAAAGGGAGGAACGTGATCAAGGACGGGAGCATCTGGAAGAGGGCGCTTAACTCCCGGGCTGGGCAGGAGGAGGAGGAGGATCCGCTCTGGATCGTGTGGAAGTTTGAGGGGAGCGACACGCTCTTCAAGCTCATGAACGACAAGGATTTCCCTTACAACGTCGAGCCGTATCTCTTCAAAAGCGGCGTGGCGATCGACGGGGAGCCCAAAGGCACGAAGCGCAAGGCTAAGATCATCTCCACCATCTTCGGGCAGATTTTGGAGAACCTCAGCGCGGCGCACGGCACCGGGATCATCCTCCGCGACGTCAAGCCCGAGAACATCATCTTCGACCCCGTCAAGGGTAAGTTCAAGCTCATCGACCTCGGCGCGGCGGCGGATCTCCGCTTCGGTTTCAACTACCAGCCCAAGGAGTTCATCCTGGACCCGCGGTTCAGCGGGCCGGAGGAGTACATCATGTCCACGCAGACCCCGGAGCCCCCGCCCACGCCCGTGGCGCTCGCGCTCTCCCCCGCGCTCTGGCAGCTCAACCTCCCCGACCGATTCGACTCGTACTCGGCGGGGGTGACGCTGCTGCAGATGTGCCTGCCCACGTTGCGCAGCGACAACAACCTCATCGCGTTCAGGAAGAAGCTCGAGGATAACGGCGAGAGCCTGAGCCAGTGGCGCAGCGAGCTACCCCCGCGGTGGTTCGCCGGGGCGGACGGCGAAGGGTTCGAGGTGCTAGACCGTGAGGACCGCGCCGGCTGGGAGTTGTGCAAGTCGCTCATGTTCCGGACGCGCGAGAAGCGCTCGAGCGCGACGGGCGCGCGGTTCAGCCGGTTCATCCAGGGCAGGAACCCGGTGGTGGGCGTACTCGACTCGCTCATTCCAACCCCGGAGGAGTCGGACCAGGAGGGGGAGGAGGGCGGTTTACTGGCGTGGCTGGTTTTCCGGGTGGCGAGGTCGGGGACGAACAGGGAGGGCGGCTTCACCGAGGCGCAGCTCTCGAATTTCCGCGAGGAGGGGACCATCGAGAAGGAGGAGGACGCGTCGAAGTACCTCGGCATGGTCGCGACGGAGACCTTGGCCAAGTACGGGGTGAACAAGATGGATAGGACCATGGACGACGACGACGAGGCCGGCGGCGGTGAGGCGGATGAGGACGACGAGGTGCCCCGGCCCAAGCCGCAGTTCAAGAACCCGTTCGCGGGGTTCCAGATGCCGAAGATCGGCGGCGACGACTGATAGGGTAGAGATGAGTGCGATGACCTTATTTTCTCTGAGGGGAATGAGCCGCTCTGTTTGCGATGTACAACCCCTCAAGCTAACGCGGGGGGAGAATCGTTCCGCCCCGGTTTCTGTTCTTGCGCCCAACAACAAAAGATCACATCCCGGAGTTTAGCAGGTAGTCAGCGAGGTTACCGACGCAGGTGTTGCAGTTGTTACCCTGGATGTTCTCGCCGTGGGTGCCGATCACCACGCACGTGGCCGCCTTCCACGCGAAGATCCCCTGTTTATCCTGCGATGTGAGAGAAAGGGACGGGCGGGTGGTGAGTCCTCGGATCTCGGGCGGGCCGAGGGAAAAAAAACTGACAACGCACCCTCTTGCCCGCGATGAAGCGGTCGTCCGAGCGGATGAACATGTGCTTCTCGCCGCAGAGGTAGATGCCGCCCGCCTGGAGCCCGGAGGGATCCTCAAAGGCCGCGACCAACTTCTGCACCTCCTCGGGGGACACCTGCGTGGATGACGGGGGAGGAAGGTAAGGGATCTCGGCTCGACGCGGCTCAACGACTAAAAAAAAGGGACGGGACGGGCCCGTGGGACGCGCGGGGACGCACGTTGAACCCGGCGGAGACGGCCCAGATGGCGCCATCGACGCCGCAAATGGCTCCCTGGACCACGTGACCGGTCCCGATAAGGTGGTCGTCGACGTAAGACTGCCAGCTCATGGTGATCTGTCTCTTGCCTGTGCAAAGAAGTGTGCCCACCCGCTCGTCAGGCTCGTCAGCTCGAGGACAATCGCAAAAGTGTCCCTCCCCGAGCCTTGCCATCGCCACATCACGTAGCGCCCGCTCGTCTTGATCCGACGAGGCACGATGGGCAAGGGCACCAAGCCCCCCGCGGCACCGCCGGACTCGATCTCGCTGCACCGCAAGCTCGACCCCATCTACGAGTGCGTCGACACCGGGCAGAACAAGGCGGCGCTCAGGCTCATCGGCGATCTGCTCAAGAAGTACCCGACTCTGCAGATCGCGCGGGTGCTCAAGGGCATCACGCTATCGCGCATGGGCAGGGAGGACGAGGGCATGGATCTCTGCGAAGAGGTCAGAGCCGAGGGACCCGCCGACGATACCGTCCTCAACACCCTCGCGCTCTTCTACAAGAACGTCGGTGCCGCCCAGCAGCAGGTTGAGATGTTCGAACGCGCGTCCGAGAGGGACCCGCGCAACACCGAGCACCTGACGCTCCTCTTCCAGGCGTACGCCAGGGCCTACGACTTTGTCAAGCAGCAGCAGTGCGCCATGAAGCTGTACAGGCTCACGAACAACCCCAAACACGTCATGTGGGCGGTCTGCGCCATGCTCATGCAGGCCGAGGCCAATCCCACGGCGCTGGCGTTAGCCGCCGGGATGTGCTCCAAGCTGGAGGCGAAGGGATCCATCGCGGACAGGGAGTCCTTGCTGGTCTACGCCAGGGTGCTGAGGGAGTGCGGGAAAGGGGAGAAGGCGCTGGAGCTGCTGGGTGGTGCGTTGGGTACGAAGTGCGTGCCGATGGCGGCGGAGCGAGCTAACCTGTGCGCGGTGCAAGCCGCCGCGTTCGGCCAGAACGGGGAGACGATGCGACACTGGCGCGACTTACTGACGCACGCGCCCGACGATTGGATCGCGATGTCATCCGCGATGGACATCGCCATGCCCGCGACGAACGCGGCGGTGACGCACCGGCCGCAGGTGCCCGCGGGGGGTACGAGGATGGCCCCGGACGCGCACGTCGTCGGCGGGGTCGGGACGGTGAAAGTCGGGTCGAGCTCAAGTGACTTGGCGAAACTACTCGGACGCGTCGCGCTCGAGCCATCGAACGACGATACGGGTACGGGTACGAGTACCGAGGCGGCGTTGAACGCGGGGCGGACGCTTGTTGACGAGATTCGTGCGGCGTCGGATGGACTCGGCGGTGCCTTCAAAGCCGGCCGGGGCGCGTACCTTCTCGCCGTCGAATTCGCGTATCGCTCGGTTCAATCGCCGGCTGGATCCCCGCTCGGGTCACTCGGCGACGCGATGGCTAGCTACTGGGCACAGTTCGGGACGTGGACCAGCTGCGCGAGGGACCTGAGGCCGTACTGCGACGCGATCGTGCGGACTGACCCGGGCGTCGCGAAGGCGCTCGGCGATAAGTTTGTCGAAGAAGCGAACGCGTTGCCCGAGGCGGAGGGCGGGAGCGACGGGAAGGAGGCGCAGCGTCGCCTGCGCCGGGTCATCGCCGCGCACTCCATCTCCGCGCAGCTCGGGCAAAACGGCGGGTCGTGGCGCGTCACCGCGGGGGATAAGGATGTCCCGCCGGGGCTCGCGCGGCCTTCGCTCGGGCACTGCGAGGGTCGAGCGCGCGCCGCGACGGCGATGCATCTGTACCGAAACTCCAAGCCTGCGTTCGCGGGTCCCGACCCGAGGGAACCTACCCCGGCGGACACAGCCGCGCTGCTCGCGACGCAGGCGCTGTGCGCGGAGGCGACGGGCCACGCGGTGCTCGCGGCGAAGGGAAACGACGAGTCGGCGAAGGACGGGTCCCTCCGAGAGGCGGCTATGTCGCTCCTCGCGGCGGCGGCGGTTGCCGAGGAGGGAATCGGTTCCAGCCCCAACCACGCGGAGCTTCGGCTCGGTCTGAGCTCCGTGTACGCGCTGCTCGGCGCGGCGACGGCGGCGCGGGACGTCTTCGCGCCCATAGACATCAAGAACATCCAGATGGATTCGATGATCCACCACATCTTACCAGTCGCGGAGGGCGGAGCCGCGCCGCAGGTCACGTTCCGCGTCACCCAGTTCGCGGACAACCTCCGCAACGAGGTCCGGCGGGACATCCCGGAAGGGTGCGTCAAGGCGTACGAGAACGGGGTGTACACGAAGGCGTTGGAGTACGTGGACTTTCACGAGCGTCTTCGAGCGTCGCACTCGTCGGCGGCGGCGACGGTGGCGAAGGTCCGGGCGACTCTGCGGGAGATGTCCTGCGGCGGCGGCGCGGACGTCGGGGCCGTGCCGGCGGGGGTGCCGGGCCCGGTGATGGGCGCGCTGGACTCCGCGGCGACGGCGTGTCAATCGCTGATTGCCACGTGGCAAACCGCGAGGTACAACGAGGATTTGGCGACCAACCCCGCGTGGGCGCCGCCGACGCACGGGTCGAACTCGCTCGCCGTCCCGGACTGGTGGCGTGCTCGAGACGGCTCGGACCTAAACCCCGGGTGCGCCGTGCCCGTCGCGGGTGTCCACGACGCCGGCACGGGCGCCGGCGCGTCCGTCGCGCACCGCGCGGGTTGGCGCGCGGCGCTCCGCAGGCGATGCGCGGAGGTCCACGCGCTTCACCGCGCCGCCGCCGTCTCCTCGACCCCGAACGCCCCGGGGCTCAACGCCCTCGCCACGCTTCGAACGATCGAGACGCTGACGGAGCCGAGCGACGTCAACGCGCTCGCGGACGCGGCGAAGGTGCTCGCGCCGGTGACGGCGGACGCGGACGCCGTCAGCGACGCCATGCTCGACGCGCTGGCCTCCCTCCTCCGCCGGGTCGCAGGCGAAACGCCAGACCCCGACGAGGTCTCCGTCGCGAAGCTCGAGGCGTTCGCCGATTCGTTCGCACAGCTGTGCACGCGCGCGGCGTCGGGTCTGAGACGGGGCGAGGACGACGCGGTGGACCGCGCGGCGAACGGTGCGGTGCCGTTCGCGTTCTACGCCGTCGCCGACGCGGGCGTCGGCGTCGTCGTCGCGACGCAGTCGTGGGCGGGCGCCGTCGCGGGTACTTCTGGAAAGACTTCTGGAAACACATCGGAGGCTTCTGGAAAGATCGCGGGCAATCCCGCGCTCGTCGCCGCGGTCAAACTCGCGGCGGGCACTATCGCGGATGCCATCGCCAAGGTCGTGGACGCGGCGACGCACAGCTGTGCTGCATCGTCGGAGGTTGACGACGCCCGGAAGGTATTCGCGGCGATGGACGAGTGGTGCGGCCCCGCGCCGGGCGGCGACGGTGCGCGGGTTCTGAGCTCGCGGTACGCGGCGGAGGCTGCGAAGAGGGTGGTGTCGTCGCAACGATCGACGCTGGGTATGGTTAGGGATCACGGCGAGAGGCTCGTGTCGCAGCTTCGGGTCATAGCGGACAGACGCGATTAGATAGTTTGGTGAAGTTAATATCTCGGCTTACTTAACCGTGCTACTTGGTGCTACTGTCTCGCGTGAGGACTACTGCTTGGGTTTGTCTTCGGTGTCGACGCCGCTCGCGGCGAACCCCCTTCCGGCGTTGGGGTTCCCTTTCCCCCCCGCATCGCCGCCGTCTCCCTCCTCGTCCCCAGCCGCTCCGTCCTCCTCCTCCTCCTCCGATCCGGTGCCAAACTCTTGCTCCATCCGCTCCTTCGCGCGATGAATCTTGGACTGTAGGTAGAAGCTGGCCTTCTCGTTCGCCTCGAACATCTTCTGGTACCGCGCCATGGCCTCCTCGAGCGTGGCGCCCGCGTCGATCCCTAAGATCATGCGCGCCTCGTCGAGCGCCATGGTCTTCTTCCCGAACACGGACGCGGCGGTGCCCTTGGCGGCCTCCTGCGCCACCCCCGAGCGCTGTGCGTTGACCAGGGCCTTCTGGTAGGCCTGCGACGCCGCCTTGACCAGCATGCTGCCGCCCGCGATGATGAGGTTGGCGAGAAGCCTCGACATCCTGCCACCCCTTCGCCGTGCCTCGTCTCAATGAGGAAGACCTAAATTCACGGCGGAACTCGAGGAGAACAATTGAAACGCGCTCTAAAATCTGGGCGGGACGCAGAGCGCCCCGCCCGCGGCCACGGACGGTCAGGGCGCATCGAGGAAGGGACGCACCGATACGTCGACGCATACGGTCATGGGTCAGGGAGGCGCGGGCGCCGCGACGACGGGGGACGGCGAGAAGGGCGCGCTGCCCTCGCTCAAGCAGGTGGCGGAGCGGACGAGTCACAGCGAGCTGGCCATGTCGCCCTCGCTCCTCGCCTTCAACCGGTACCAGCAGCAGCAGCGCGAGGAGCTGAAGAACCCAGGCATGCTCGCGGCCGCGCGCGATGAGCTCAAGGACGCGGGTAAGGACGACACCAACGTGGAGCTCGAGCTGCAGAAGGTGATCGGGAAGCGATGGAAGAATCTCAACCGGGAGACCAAGGACGCGCTCATCGCGGAGGCGCGGGGCGAGCAGGCGAAGCTCGTGGCGAGTGGGGGCGTCCCCGCGCCGTCAAACTCCGGCCGCGGGTCCAAATCCAAGCGCAGCAAGCTCGGACCGGACGGCCAGCCACTGCCCAAGCGGTCCAGGGGTCGGCCTCGCAAGAGCGCGTCCAACGCCGACGCCGCATTGCCTCTGACTGCCCAGCTCGCGGGTGCCCCCGCGACGGTGGGCGCGACCGGCACGAGCGTCCCGGTGTTCATCACCGCGCAGCAGGCGCAGGCGGCGCAGGCGCAGATCGGCCAGCCCTTGAGGCAGGTGATGTCCACGGACGGCCCGCTGAGGCCGGTGCCGCCGGGTGGCGAGAATCTCATCGGTCACGTCGTGGAGGGCGTGGTGGACGGAGCGTTCGACGTGGGGTACTTTCTGACCGTTCGGGCCAACGGGTGCTTACTGCGGGGGATCATATGGAAGGACGAGGAGTGCGTCAGGGCGGTGGGCGCCAACGCGCAGGCTAAGAAACTCAAGTAAATAGCAGCCACCGCGGTGTAACAACGAAACGAGACGAGAAAAACGATTATAAATCATCATATCCGGGGAGGCCACGTCGTCTCCGCGCAGTTCGTCCCGCGCGCGGTCCATCCGTCGTCGATCCCTCGGGTCACCTCGGCCTACTCGGTATCATGTTCGCGGCGTTGGCGTCGCATGCGCCCGTCGCGTCCGTCCCCGCGCGGGCGTCCGTCGCCGATCGCCGCTCGTCCTCCGAGCTTTATCTGGCAATGGATAACCGCCGGGACTCGCGTCGCGCAGCCCTATCGCGTCGCTCGACCCGCGTCTGCGCGTACCGCGCGGACGCGGCTCGCTCCGAGACCGACGTCGCATCAGAACCCGCGCGCCGCGCGATCCTCGGGGGCGTCGCCGCGACCGTCGGCGCGTGGTCGCTCCCCGCGTTCGCGGAGGATGCCGCGGAGGCCCCGACGCCTCCCCCGCCCGCGAAGGGCGCGATCCTCGTCACCGGCGCCAACTCCGGCGTCGGTCTATCCGCGGCGAAGCAGCTCGCCGCGAAAGGCGAACGCGTCGTCCTCGCGTGCCGCACCGAAGCCAAGGGCGAGGACGCGCGCCGCGCCATCTTGGACAAGGTCCCGTCCGCCGATCTCGTCGTCCTCAAGGGCGCGGGGCTGGAGATGACC
>Ga0209666_1000378_pt1 | contig 34539 bp, 54 predicted proteins | sample SaaInlV_125m_DNA_FD_184679 | JGI IMG/M metagenome (GOLD analysis project Ga0209666, IMG submission 184679) | Marine microbial communities from expanding oxygen minimum zones in the Saanich Inlet - Saanich Inlet SI037_S3LV_10m_DNA (SPAdes)... | ecosystem: Environmental > Aquatic > Marine >...
AGAGATAGCGGCTGGTTTGATGGAGAGCCCGGAAAAAAGAAAAAGTCTGCCGATGTTCACATGATTCTGAACAGCATCATGATCGAGGTCGTTCCTTATTACGCCGGCATATTTCGAAACGGTAGCGGCGATTGGATGGCATCGTGTGAAAAAGATTTATTTGCCGACCCCCGTCTGGAGAAAAAAATTGCTCGTGGTTCGGAATGGAATCGATTGCCGATTGCGGATTTTTGTTACGCGGAAGGAATCTTAAAGACTACAGAAGGATACAAACATGAAAATATTAGTTGCGTGTGAATACAGCGGTGAAGTCCGCCGGGCAATGCGGGAACGGGGGCATGATGCGATATCGTGTGACTTGTTGCCCCCCGATGATGGAAGCCAATTCCATTACCAAGGTGATTGTCGAGACCTTCTTAATGAGGGTTGGGATATGAGGATTTGCTTCCCAAGCTGCCAACACTTGGCTGTATCTGGTGCGCGATGGTTCAAAGGGAAAGAACGGGAACAAAAGGAGTCGCTGGATTTTGTTCGGTGTTTACTCGATGCACCGATAGAAAAAATTTCGCTAGAAAATCCGGTTTCAGTAATCAGTTCGAAAATCCGTAAGCCTTCTCAAATTATTCAGCCGTATGAGTTCGGGCATCCGGAAAGCAAAAAAACCTGCTTGTGGTTAAAAAATCTACCACTCCTGAAACCAACGAACATTCTTCCCAAGCCGGCTTCCGGAGTATGGCAAAACCAGACCCCTTCCGGGCAAAATAATCTGGGGCCGAGTAAAGATCGATGGAAGATTCGTAGCAAAACTTATACAGGCATTGCGCGTGCAATGGCAGACCAGTGGACTAAAAGACTACAGAGTAACACAAAGGAAGTAGCATAATGAAACTAAACGCAAAAGCACCAGCGATTTATTACGCGGATTACCACCGATGGAAAAACCAAGCGCGGGAGGTTGCGGAAGCGGGACTCATTCCCGTCCATCCTGACAGCCCGACTTGGGATCGGTTGGATGAGTTGGAATACAGTCTTGATCTCGACTGGATCGAGTACGACGAATATCAAGATGAGTCGAAAGGTGTTTACTACGAATGCCTCTCGATCGAATCCGCGAAACGATTTCAAAGTATGGGGATTGATTTTGATGATGTCAGCCAATTCCTCGAATTATTTTGTTCTCCATGAAGTTGTGGCACGGAAGATGCACTGTAATAAAACCAGAAACAAAAGTTGTCGATAGTTCAAACCTAGTCAGATTTAGAAAGGTCAAATGATGTTAAATAAAACTCACACCGAAATGTATGAAGACATGTCGGAAAGCTACCCCGACGATACAGAATGCTTCGAATTACCCTTAACCGATAAGGAAGGGCTCGCGCTTATAGCTTGTATCGGAATGTCGATCGAGCATACCGGGCCGCCAGAAGAAGTTGACAAGACGTTGCGCAGGATCGCAAACCGTCTGATCAAAGCATACGATCACGAGGGTAGCGTGGAAACTATTAACGACGTTCTCAACATTGCACGAGGGAGGGTGTAACGATGAAAAAACGAAAACTGATTATTGTTCTTGATGGCGGTATTGCGACTCACTTTCACATGGAGGACGGGAAACCTCTTGAAGATATAGAAGTCGTTGTGAGGGATTTTGATGTGGATGGATATGATGATTACGATTCTTTACCATCAGGGAAACGAGGCGAGAAGTACGCCGAATACGAAGCTGAAAAATATATCGAGTCGGCATACGACTCGGAAGGTGCTTTTATTCCAGAGCAAGAAAGGGTGTAACGATGAAAGAAACCACAAAGCAAACCCAAGATCGTTTGGCCGGCGAGTTTGCAAAACGAGTGGTAGGCAAGCGTATAAAACGAGTCTATTACGATGAGTACAGCCAGCCGGTTTTCATTCTCGAAAATGAAACCGAAATTGCGATTCAGCGTGACGATGAAAACAATGGGCCGGGCGTTCCGGTTCACTGGGGATTCGAAAAAGATAACGAAAAAGAACCAGTAGGAATGTGGGAGGTACGGATTTATGAATAACGAACTTATTGACGGAATCAACACAGCAGAGCAAAACGAGATCGCTTTTCTTGTCCCGTTAGCTATCCAGTGGCGCAGTCGAGTTGATGCACTCAAAAAAGGGATTGCCGATCACGCGGATAACATCGTTGGCACAGCGATCCAGCGTGCAAAACTTTTCGAGTGCGAAAGCATTCTTTACGAGTTGGAAGATAGATTGCAAACCTTTGAAGGGGATCACAAGAAGTTTATTGATGATCTGGTAGCAAATATGCACGAATTTGATATTGACGAATAGCCTACAGAACGACATAACAAAAGGTCACAAAAATGAGAGCGATATTTATTGATTCAAAAAACGAAACAGTTTCAGAGTGGGATTACGATGGAGACTACCAGAACATTCAAAAGAAAATTGGGTGTCGTGTTTTCACTGTGGTTGGCGATCCAGATTCACCGGACGATCTTTTCGTCGATGATGAGGGTTTGTTTTCGCTGACCCCTGAAACGAAGTTTTTCTCACTGCCTTGGCTTCCGCACCCCCTCTGTGGAAACGGAGTGGTTTTACGTTGCGACGATGAGGGCGAGAGCGTCGAGACAACAACAAAGATGGAAGTCTATCGAGATGCTATCGGCTTCCATAACGTAAACGAAGTTGTTGCAGAGTGTCATTTCCAACACGTTGATGAGGAAGAGGTGAAAGAGATATGAGTAAACCAGAAAACGCAAGTGCCGCTGAGTGGCTCGAAAAAAATTCAGGTGAAGATTATCGATACCTTCTGGATGAAATACAGAAGCAAAACTTCGAAGAAGGCGAGATGTTGGTTATCGACGATCAATTCGCGTTGATGGGATACGTGCTGGATTGGGAAAGCATTCAAGCGCTTCGGGAAGACCGAGGGCTCGAAATGAACCAAGTGGGAGACCACCCCATTGTGATTGAAGATGAGGACGCAATTATGGCCGGCCTTGAATTCGATCATGTGGAGTACAAATGGAAGGAACCAATGTGATGGATAAAAACAGATTGAAAGCGTACTTCGGAAAGCAGCCGCTCGAATTCGAAACTTCAGATATCACGTTGGTTTATCGTGGGCCGGGCGTTCAAGAAGAATCCACTTACCCCGATCGTGTTGAACTGACCCCCGAAGTATCGATGGCTACGTTCTACAGAGCAGCCGATTCAGCGAAACAAGCCGGCGTTGATTTAGACCCCGTGACGAAAAAGCTGTTTTCGATGGTGTTCAAAGACTGGTGTGGGCCGATCACTCTGGAAACCGTCGGGCAAGCGACTGTCGCGCATCGTCAAACATGCGGGCTTTTGATCGCCACCATCGCGCTAATGCTTTCGAAAAAGCAGTTTGTCTGGAAGTATCCGGAAAGTGGTTTGCATCCGAGAAACGAAGTTGAACTCGGAGACGTAATCATTCTGCTTTCACAACCAAATATTGCATCAATACTAGCCCTAATACAAAAAATCGACGAGGAAGAGAATGAGCATGACTAAAGATTTTTACATTGAGATTTCCCAAGTTGGTTTGTTTCCCATCACTGCAAAAGAACTCAGTGAATGCAGAGAAGAGGCAATCGAAACCGTCGATGAGGACTTATTGCCTGCGCATCCAGAGATTTACGCCTACGAAAACCGATGGGGCGAGTTGGTCAACGTGGAAACAATAAAGATTCGGCATCTTCTTTTGCTTTCAGACCACAGTGAAAAAGCGAAAGACATCATAGACAGAGTTAGTTTGATATGCGGAGTGGAAGGTATCTGAAATGACAGACGAGCAACTAGCCGACATTGGTTTACTTGTAGCAGATGCGGCAAAGGAAATTTTTATCGACTGCAATGCAGAGCATGACTTTTGTATTCAGTGTGTTGAAGGTGTTGCGGCGTTTGGAGGAACAAATAGGTTGCTCTGGAGTCCTGCTTTCGGGTTTAGGCCAGATAAGTCTTATTGCACTAAAGAATTTTTGGCGAAGTTTGATATGCGGAGTAGTCAATGCAGCTTCCACGGCGACAACATGAGAGAGGATTCGTAGGGATCGTGTAAACTAAAAGAAGGGAGTTTTATTGTGATGGCTACAAAAAATATTGTTGACATTGATCAGGTTGCCGACGTTCTCGGGTGTAGCCGGAGAACCGTGAGCAGGATGGCACAAAAAAAGGACAGCCTTTATCGGGTTGGCAACAAGAATTACGTTTGCAAATCGAATCTAAAAGACATATTCGGCGAAAAGTATTCTGCTTTTTTGAAGAAAGCCAGGGAGATACCAGAAACGAAAACAAAAGTAGGCGATTTATTGACCCTACAAGAAGTTGCGGATATTGTCGGCACATCGAGGACAACCGTTTGCAGAATCATTGACCGTAGTTCCGTGGAAACTGTTTCCGTTGGATCTCGAAGGATGCTTCGTGAAAAACAGATCCCGCGTATAAAAAGACTAATCAAACCACAAGGAAATCCAGTTTGCTACAACCGTGAAAAAATGCGGAAGCAGTCTATCGCAATGCTAAAAGCGAGGTGGGGAAATGGCTAAGAAGAAAAAGAACCGGCTGACAGCGTATAAAATCGACAAGTGGCTCGATACCTTGGTGGAATCAAGGATACTGAGCCACCAATATTGTGAGGTTCAAAAGAAAATCCTGAGACTGCAAGTTAAGAGAGGGTTTGCCCCGTGGAATGGCGAGTTGAGTGGCACACCCGGCACAAAAGACGAAGATTAGTCAATGCGTCCGTTCCTCTCGGCTTTTCGATTATGTGGTCAACGTGCGCTTCTTTTCCTGACACGATTCGGCCACAAGTTTGGCACTGGCTTTTATCTCTCGCAATAACTGCAAGCCGGATTCTTCTCCAAGCGGCGGAACCGTACCCTCGCTGATAAGAATTAGGACGGTTTTCTGTTCTAGTTTTGGGTCGATAGCTACGAAGTCTTTTTGGCACGCAGATACCAACCTTTCATCAACACCCGATTCGCCTGTCGATCCAGCCACCAGTTAATCATCAGCTTCACAATTACATTGACCATTGCGGAAATTAACAAAGTCGCAATAACCGAGCTGTATTCTTTTCTGATAAATACCCTCAACCTGGCTCTCAAAACTTCTTTCAGATCGCGGTCGCCATCGGGCCAGTGTTCGACTCCATATTCGACGAGCCGATCTCGCAGCCTACTTTGGACTGCCAATCGCAAACCACCGTGACAACGAACGTAGTTTTTTACCGGATCGTACATTTTCCATCCTTACAGTAGTATTTCGGCACTAAAACAGACTTCTTCACATCACTTTTTTGTTGATTTGTTTCTTCTACCCCAGGCACCAAGGTGATTTTAATTTCAGAATGCTTGATGGTTTCTTCTTGAGTAACTCCAGTTCCGTCGCAAGCCTGGCAAATAACCGAGACAACATTATCACCTACTTTTCCAGTTCCGCCGCACGAGCTGCACTCAGAACCAGGAACCGAATCGGGAATCGTTTTGGTTCTTTTTTGAGCCCGCATGTAAGCTCCGGACACAGCGATCCGCCCTTCCCAAGTGATCCCTGGAGGAATTCCGACCGGAGTGCATCCCGAAAAAAACGCTAAAAGCGAACCCGTTATAAAAAGGGTCGAAAAGTAGATCACAATTTTAATCTTGTTTTTGCTCATTAGATATTTCCTGTGGCTCCGTATGAAGGAAGTTTTCTGGCCGGCCACCCGGCAACACTGGACAAAGCGATGCAACGACACTGATTCAGGGTTGATGAAAGCGCCCAGAATGAACCGTGTGGAATTTCGTAAGGCGTTTTGTAAATCTGCCTCGGCCCGGAGTTCCAAGATTTTCCCCAAGAATTCAGCCAGCAGACCAAAGGCTGACCAAATTGCTTCACGGTTTCGGGGCGTTCATCCCATCCGATTAGGCTTTGGCTGTGAGCCCATCGGCCTCTTTGTGAAGAAAAACCGTATGGGGCTTTTCGTGTTGAGCTGAAGCCAAGATTACTGCAATTAAAAACACCGTAGCCGGCATGCAGGAAATCACGGACTTCTTCTCTACTTTTTAGAGTCGTTGCAGTTCGGGCTGTATGCTTCTGAGATTCTTCTAACCACTTTCGCCCTGGAACCCTGGAACCACCAAGACGATTCGTTTCTTTTGTGTACTTAGTTAAATCTATTCCCAAATCTGGATATGGTTTTCGAACCAGGAAACCTTTTGATCCAGAAATCATCGCTGCTTTTGAACAAACCCAGCCTTCTCCGCTATGCCCCCTCCATGCCCAAAGTGATTCCGATGCAATCGGGATGTTCTTGACCCCTTCGCGTGAAAGCTGTGGGGCTCCCTCAATCTTGCCGGTTATTTCATCTGGTTTTGCTTCAACGATTTCGCAGGCCGTGGTAAGAAGAAGGGCATTCGCGCATCCTTTTGCGACACAATCGCCTCGATTTTGAGGAGGCCCTGGCCAGCACCCAGGGAAAACAGTTTCAACATGAAGAAAGGGCAAAACAAGTTTTCCTTTTCCGCTGTCAGCAAATTCCCATTGGTGAGCTATTTCAGCGCCGTTTGGGTTTCCCCCAGAACGAATGATTGAATCTTCGAACTCCTCGTCTGCTCGTGGGTCTGCTGATGCACCAACAAAACCAGAGTCGTAAATGTCTTTTAATGACTTCGCTGAAAACACTGGAACCTCATTTCGATCGATGGATGGTAAAGTCCTTCGCCAACCGCGTAACCAGTCTGCTGCCTATCCGACGAAACCAGCACGGGAAAACTGCGTGGATGATCAGAAACGACCCGGCCACCAGACACCTGAGCCCGTGGAAAAACGCAAATGAAAAATGAGATCGATAAGTCATCTTGTTTTTTCGCAAATGCTTTTTTGATTTTCGAATGATCAACTCAGCCCCTCCCAATTCGGAACTTCCAAGACAGCAGATCGCAAACCCGAACTGCTTGCTTTCTTTTTTCTCCAGAAAGCGGAGCTACTTCTGAACCTAGAATTTCTGCAAACACAGAATCGATTGCTTTTCCGAGCCCTGGAACTTTCCCAATGTCTTCTTGGTCAACCGCAAGCTGAAGGGTATCGGCGTGCATAATTGCGAGATCTTCCGTAGTTTCGATTAGCGGCCTGTCGAGCTTCGCGTCCCTAGAAAGAACCAAAGCCATTGCTTCGTACAAACTATTGAGGTGATCTCTGTCGTATGGGAACATGCCAGGAACCAGCTTCGATAGAGGCTCCAAAGCGGACGACTCTTCTGAACTCGGAATAACGGTATTCACTTCTGGAACCTCGATTTTCGGTAGGCCGGCAAACGCAAAATAAAGGATTGCGCCAGCGGCCAGCACTCTCCAAGAAAAGTTCATTTTTCGGATCCCTCCAAAAGTGCGTGGGTAAGAACCTCAATCGCGCTGTCGGCATCGTTTGCAACACCGCCGGCATCCGCGAGTCTTTTTCGTACCGTCGATAATGCGATCAACGACTGATGGAACGTGACATTCTCCGCATCCAGAGTTTTTTTCTCGCCTGTTTTCTTTAGCCAAGAAAAACCTCCAGAAAGTGATTTTGATATGGTAGGCCAGAAAACCAGCACGCTCGCTAGCGCGGCCATACCAATTTGATTCCAAGTGAAGCCCATCATTTTTCAGTTTCTCCAATCTTTTTAACAATCCATTCAAAAGCCGACTCTCCTTCTTTTGTTGACAAAACGGCCTCAACATGAGCGAGCGCCTCGTCGTCCATTTCTGTTTCTGTTCTTCCTGCTGCCCATCGCAGAGCCGAGACGACTGCAACCGCTCGGTCATGCGGGTCTTCTGTTTCGATTACCGTCTGCAACCGCGCTAGCAGAGGTGTCCACTCTGTAAGCAGCCGGATCTTTTCGAAAATGCTCATATCGAACATCCCAAAATCATCTTGTTTAGCGGCCATTGTTTTTGTCCTTCCTGGCTCTGTTTAGAAATTCCTGATATTGCTTGGATTCGCTGCGCGGTTTTGAGGTCATAAAGCCCCATCCAGTTCTTCTGTCTCTTACCGTGGCAAAAACTGGTGTCGTGTCGTCTCCTACTCGTAGCTTGCTTGCTAAATTCAGTTTGTTTTGTTGTTGGTGGTTACTCATCGGCATCGCCGTGTACCGCGAAGTTCAAGAAGTCGTATAGATCGTGAAAAGCAACATTGGCCAACTCATCCGATTCGGTTTGCGATATTGGAGCGCCGTCGTTGAAAGTCCACCTCTCCTCTTCGATCACTTGATCCCCTGAACAGAGAGTGAGCTTCGCTTCACGCGAGCCGACGATAAGATTGATACTGGATAGCATTATGTCCCTCTATAGCCTATTCTACTCCATAGCGAATACTCTGATGGGCAATACGTTGCTCCCTGGTTGACTGGCTCCAGCTTGATCTTATCCTTGCACAAGCCATGCGGATTTCTTCTTGGGTAGGCACATAAACGTCTGGCTCCTCTCGTTCTGGTAGGTCAAGGAGAACACGAGCCTCCTCTAGCTGATCTTTTGTGAAGCCCAGCTCGTCGCAAATCTCGTCGTTGGTTAGATCCCCTCGCCACAAACGACGAAGAGATCTTTTCTTATTAGGGGTCAGCACGTTAATTCCTGGGGTCTATTGATTCCAGAAAATGCCTGGCATCTGCCGCACTAAAAACAACGGTTACTCGACAACCAAAATCTGATAGCTGTCTCATTCTGTGTTCTTGGATTCGAGTGGGGTGATATCCAGGGCGCTTCACTTCCATCCAAGCTGCCATCCCGTCCTTTACGACAAGGACATCCGGCAAGCCCTTTAAGCTGAACTGATTGCCGTGCATATTTATCGGCAGCCAGCCCATCCGTTTTGCTTGGCTAATTACATTCCCAACTATTGTCTTTTCGAGGGGAGGTTTCTTAGCCGGCTTTTTTTCTGATTTCATCAAGTCGCCTCAAGCGTAGGGATGCAACATGTTCATGTCGCGGTCTTTCATCCACTGCGCAAACGCCTTCTTGGCCGACATAGGTAAAAGTGCCGTTGCTGCTGTTGTAGTCAAACTGCCTTACTCCAGCGACTACGGATTCAACTGGGATTCCAGCTCTCTTCAGATAGGTTAGTGTGTCCCAAGTTTCTCGGATCTTTTCGCATTCTTTTTTTATTTCTTCTGGAGTGGGAACGTAATCAGGTTCTCGTTTTCGACCTCGTGCGTACTTCTTCTTCCCAAGACGCAACCGATACGACTCCTGAGCGACCGCATGTTGTGTAAGCGAAAAGCGATTTCGGATGTCGATAATCCGAACAGTGTCATCGTCCCACATCTTTCTCAGCTCGTCTTCGTATTCTTTTTCACTCATTTTTTTACCTTTCCCTGCTCTAGTTCAACTGCCCTTTGTGCGTACCAAGCACACTTTTTTAAGTCCTCCAAACGACTTGCGGACTGTTTCTTTCCACACCTCCAGGCATACTTGATTATGTTCCCAACCAAAAAGTCGTGGTGCTGCGTGATCTCGTAACACTCGACACCGGAAGGGTGATCAGAGTAATGCGTCGGGTTCGTTGTGTTCTCGGTTGTCGTTGTCTGAATGTTCTCTGCCATCTTGTTTCTCTCCGACTTTTTTAAGCTGCTCTTTGTAAGCCCCTAGATTCTCCGCGAGTAAAAAAGCTGTGAGAGCTAGGCCAGCCTGCTCGCAAGCTCTGTACGCTTTCGCTGCTTTTGTAAAAGCAGTTTGCAGATCCGTTGCAACTCGGATCCCGTTTTCAACCATTTCTTTTCCAAGAACATTACTCATCAAACTCGTCGTCCTCTCCATAATCTTCGCTCTCGAAATCAGACTCATTGAAATAGCCTTCATCGTCTGCCTCCTTTGATAGAAAAAAAACATCTGGTGATGTTGTTACGAAAACTGGAGCATCCTCAACGTCCAACAGCATTGTTGTTTCGTGCATCGTGGAAAGCGCTGACTCAAGGCTCACATCGTTTTCCCTTGCAATGATCCGAGCGCATGTCTTCAGGCAGTAGGCCGCTACGTGCTTTTGTTTCGCTGTGGTCACATAACCGATAAATGCGCCATCAAGACCTTCTGGGACAAGAGCTTCTGGATTAAGCTCGGCAAGCTCGTCGATTGATCCTTCTGGAATCATGCTGATCTCCTCGTTGTGTAGGTCAGTAGCCTTTGTGTAGCAATGGCGGCATACTGCGGATTGAGTTCAATCCCAACTGTGTTTCTTTTGTTTTTCACGCCAACACAAGAAACTGTTCCCGACCCCATGAACGGGTCAAGGACAGCATCCCCTGGGTGTGAAGAAACGAGAATGATTCTTTCGATTAGTTTTTCAGGTAGTTGTGTCGGAACTCCAGGGATCCTTTCTTTGAAAGTTCCGCACACTCGCGGAATATCCCACACATCCCCCATAACTTTTCCTTCTGGATTGGCTCGTTTATCGCCATATTTTACTTGACGATCACTTGGAATTAGAACGGCGTCTCGATTGAAACAAAAACCAAGTTTGCTTTTGGTTGCGTAAAAAATAGAGCGGCTGGTTCGGCCAAATTTATTTCGACAATAAACACCGAATCGCTCCTGCCAAGTAATTCGGTTGCGGAAGTAAAAGCCTCTATTTTGAATTTCTATATCGATTGCCGCGCCGTACTCTTGGCCGCTAACAACCCAAATAGAACCTGTTTTCTTTAGAACCCGGTGACACTCAGATAACCACACAGAACACCAATACTGGTAATCGTCCCTTTTGTCGGCCTTAACACCAGAACCATAATTGATTCCGATATTATAGGGGGGATCCGTGACAATCAGATCAATGGACTCGGCTTTCATCTCTTTCAGCTTATCAACGCAATCGCCGATAATTATTTCTGAACCCATCGAGTTCCTCCATTCGAAACTGCGACAGGTTGTGCTTCTTCCCGTTTGATGGAGATTTCTCGCGGAGCTTCGATTCCAATTCTAGCTCTGCCATCAGGAAGCACTTTGCACAAAGAGATTTCAATTCCACATTCAGGAATGATAATCTTTTGACCTTTTTTTCTTGTAATAATTAGCACGGCGATTCCTTTCGCATTGTGTAGATCGGTAGTCTATTGATGGGCCTTGTTTGTTGCAAGCCAAGTTTTTATCTCTTTTTCAACAAGTTTATTTGGGGGCTTTTTGCCGATAAATTCGATGTACTTTAACCCGCCTTCAAGATGGGCAATCTTGTCAAGCGAGCGACCTTTGTGAATACCACTAGGCATTACAAACTTTTCTTCTGAATTTAGTATCACAGCGTGATCAACAACAACCTCCCTGGCTGTCCACCCACAAAAAATACAATAAAGATTCCAGTATCCAGCGTTCTCCGATTCGATGTCCCAATATTGAGCTTGGCATCTACTGCATTCATAGATCCCGTCTAGCGTTAAACGAGGTGCGTGTTTTTCTTCATTCAAAACTGGAGCTGAAACTGGCTCTGGTTTTGCTTCTGGTTTCTTTTTCTTCTTCTTTTTATTTCCCGTGGCTTCCCTTAGTTCGCCTTTTTCAAAAAGAAAAGGATAAGTCTGCATGTACGATTTCATAGCGGCAACCTCATCGAGTTCTCGGAATCATCGTTTGCAATAATCAGATTTTTCTTCGCCCTGGTGACACCTACATATTCAACCCGCCTTTCTTCGTCGTACTGTCTCGGATCTCGTTCTTGGCTTTCTTTCACTCGCCTAGAAATGGCTGTGGATAAGACAACGGTTTCGGCTTCCATTCCTTTTGTGGAATGAATAGTTCCAACCCTAATATGTGGTTGTGTAGCTAATTCGGCCCCAAACTTAACTGCGCTTTTACGCCACTTCTCGGCATTGTGCATCAACCCAGCCCACCGGCCTTCGGTAATTTGATTCACTAGAGCGTCTTCAAATCCAATCTGCTTTAGATCAGAGGGCAGAATCATGTCCCAATCCTTGGCCATTGTGTCGTCTTTCGTCCAACTGGCCTTCACTCCTCGCTTCATTAACGCACCGCTCAAAGATCTCGTTGGTGTAGCTTCAATGGCACACGCAAGATCCTCACCAGAAACAGGCTCTCCATGCTCAAGATCCCAGAAAGCCTTGTAGCCACGAACTATTTTTGTGTCCCCGGTCTCGTTAATCATCCTGTGCGGAAGTCCCTTTCTGGTGAGTGTTTCCGTGTAATCTCGCAGCGTGTATTTGCAGCGAGCAATGATCAAGGCATCGGTTTCTGGAGTCAGCTTCGACAAGGCGTGTTCGAATCCACCGTCTTGTTTAATGACCCCTTCATGTGAGGCAGCAGCGATCTTTCGATCCCAGTATCCATCTTTCATTCCACGGAGACATCTTTCGCCCAATTCGAGAACTGCTTTAGGACAACGCCACGACTGTGGCATGATTCGCTCTTTATCTGCTTTCCAGTTCATGAAGTGACTTGAATCAGATCCGCCAAAACTAAATATGCTTTGAAACGGATCGCCGGCTATGTAGCACCACTGAACAATATCGTTATTTGCTAACCGCTGGCACACCTTATGAACCAAAGAACTCGAATCTTGGGCCTCGTCAAATATCCATGCTTTTACAGATGGCGGGCATTCGCCTTCTGGCTCAACATTATCAACCCCGTCCACTGTAAAACGAATGCCTGCAAATTTCGAAAGTAGATCAGAAAAGTCGTACCGCTCATCTCTTCTCTTCGCTTTTTCGTATCGATTCACAATTTGACAAACCGAGCCCCAAGCTGGTGGTTCTTGACCCGACCGCACTAAATACTCGACAGTCTTTCTCAAAGGTTCGCATCGGGCTCGACTCAACTCCCATGCTTGAATCGCCTTTACGGTGTGCTGATCTCCGGAATATCGAGCCATACCGGAGTCATCATCAAGCATCACATGAACAGAAACGCCCAGTGCATCTGCCAGCCATCGCTGAGACTCTTTACTTCTCGACAGCATTTGGCCGTTCTTCACCGCAAGCTGGCGATAAGCAACGCTGTGAGCCGTTCGGAACCAGCCATCTTTTTGTAGTACGTCTTCAGGGACTCCCCACGCACTTGCGGCACGAGAAGCGGCTTCAGCTCGTGCAGCTCTCGTAAATGAGGCAAACCCCAGAGCGAACGGAGAGCCACCGAGACCGGCCTTGGCTTTTTCCATTACTTGAAGCAATTCTGTCGTTTTGCCCGTTCCTGCCCCTCCGACGAGCCTTGCAATCTGTGTTCTGCCCATTTTTAGCATCCTTGCGAAATGTGGTCTGGAATGTGGTCAGTCTAAATCCCCTATTTTTCAAGCACTTTCGTCACCCCTGACCGGATGACCGGATGACCAAGGGGTAATGAGCGTGCTATACCCAATTCCCCTATATATATAGGCGGGTTTAAGTTTTGGCCTCGACCACCTCACTTGCTTTCCTAACTTTCCTATCTTTAACCACTGGGTCAGGTAGATTCAAAACTGGAGCCGGAACTGTTGGCACATCTCCAGCGGCCAGCCGCTCCAAGGCTCGTATGTGTTTCTCAGTCCACCGAATGAACCGCTTTCGGACGCCTCCATCAGTCACATGCCTCCCTGTCTGGAAATCGTCCTCTTTCGTGATGGCCAGCACCCTGCGCTTCAGATCAGCTTGGTCTCCTTCGAGGATTCTTCGCCGGCCTCGATCAGCCTGCTCCCAGACAGTTGACCAGCCGAACCACAGTTCCCACTCGCCATCCTCCTGCTTTACCCATGTTGGGAATCCACCGGCCGATGGCTCACCGGAATCGTCTCCAGGGCGAGGCGCTGGAACCGTGGTGATCGCACCAAGAAACCATTCAGCCACCCTCGCGTAACGGAGCGCCTCGGCAGCAGCTTCTTGGCGACGAGCAACATCCATCAGCTTGGCTTTCAAACCCCGAACTGCTGGACTGGTTTTCCTCGCCCCACGACCGCTCCAGATGACCGCCCATTCTTCTGGTATCTCATCAAGAATTACAGTGTGCGTAGCTTCAAGAACTGCCTGAGCAACCATTGACGCTGACCTGTACTGTTCTGCATTCAAAACCACATCAACAAAAGTCTGATTTTGTCCAGACCCGTATGCCGGCAATGTGAGAACATAACTCACAGGGTCACTATGGATTACCTTGAGCATCCACTGACCCGGCCACCACTCATCGTTTCTGAATTCAAGTCCAGACAATGTGAACGAACCAGTGAAACCGGCGTTTGCTTCGGCCTCTGCTTCTTCGTCTTCGCCAGACAAGTGTTGATCGAGTTTTTCTCTAAGGAACTCTGGCCCCCCTCCCATTGAACGAACCTTGATCGCCCACCGAAGTTGTCCTCTCCAAATCGACTCGACCTCTGATTGTTCCAATGGTGGCTTGCACTGAGTCATGTTAAGTGATCGAGCGACAGCCAGAGCGTCCTGCTGCTCTCTTGGGTCGTGCGGATCCAACATACGAACCAGATTTCCAGCAATCAATCTGCACATAGTTGTGTGTCGATCACCGGACTTAATTTCTTTGTGTAAATAATTACGAGCTGGTTCTTGTGCTGTTGTTGTCCCGTTGTTGTTTACGATCATCTGCATCAGGTTTGCAGGGATCTCAGCCACATCAACATCATCTGGCGATTGATCATACTTCCAGCGATACGAAACCCCGCTTGCATGAAGGCTCGGCGGAAAAACACTTTGAGCCCCGCGACCGCCACCACCGATTCGTATTTCGAGACCACCGATCTTAATGACCGCCTGTTGTGGTAGTCGTTTATCAAACTGGAACAAACGATGTTCGGATCTATGTGATTGGTATGTCGGTGTGTCAATTTTGGTGATGCCCAGCTTTTCTGCTGTGGCAGCCCCTTCGGCGTCATCCCATTCAATGTCAATGATGCCGGAAGTTTCGCCCAGCGCAACTCCCACGTTCGGCGATTCGGGCGATTCGTAAAACCAGTCGAATATCCGATCCTCGTCCGTGCTAGCTGTTTCCGGCCAGCCCCAGTCTCGTGGATGTTTCCCCGGAGTACCACACTCATGGGCAGCTTTGCAGCGGCATGTTTTACCGTCTTCTTTAAGACCGAAAATCGGCAACACTCTCCATCCCTTGGAGGCATAACCGGCGGCCATCTTAAACATATTGTCATCCATGACAAACTCCTATTGTGTTGTTCTGTAGGAAAAACGGGGAGGTGAAAGCGGAGGTCGATCACCTCCCCGTTCTCAGCGCCGCGAAAGGTCGTAACAAAAAAGCGGCACTTCCCACCGTTATGGGCGACAGTGGGCATACGCCGCTGGATAGCTAGATGCACGTAGCTACTTCGGCAAGCCAAGCAGCCAGCTCTGCTAAATAACTACTCCTCGTTACGGGCCGAAAAGCTGCCTTCGAACATAGCTTTGATGGGCTCGGCGTATGTTCTTCGACAAACTTCACCTTGCTCCTCAGAGATCTGCCCAACCAATCGGGGTACTATCTGGGAGTAAGGCTGGCCGCCGCGTCCTTTCGCTTTCTCAAGACGAAGCCCGATCACGGCTTCGTGCTGAAAACAAGGCAGCCTCTTGAGGAATGGAATAATATTCCGCAGGCTACCAGCGCCAACTGAAACTAGAATAGGCCACACTTCACTTTCACCGAGCAAAGCAAGCACGCGACTTTCTTTGCATCGTTTTCCAGATCCACCGCGACCAGAACCGAAACCAAAATCAGGCCCATCAGCCATTGCCCGCCAATCGTACTTGCGATCGGCGATCCTATATTTCTCCAGAGCTTCTGGATCAACCGAACCCAAGTCGTCTGACACCCTGTGCCCAACTAAAAGATCACTCGAAACGATCACTGGTTTTGCGTCAGAAGGATCTTCTTCTGGCCACAACACACCTTTCTTACCGACGCCGACCAAAACGCCAGTCAATTCATCAGTGGATTTTGTGTTTCCATCCACCTCATAATTCCATGTTGTCGCACCACCAAGAGGCGACTTGACGCGGATCAAGTCGGACTCCTGCATGGCTTCACCACCTAGATTCGCTTCAATGATTTTCATTTGCCGCGAATCCGGGCTAAGTGCTGGGTAATCGATATTAGTTACTGAAATTTCTGTTGTTGATGCCATCTTGCACCTCCGTTTGCTTCCAATCGAACCATCGTCAGCCCACCGTGGTATGACGAATTTTTGTCTCGATGTACTCACCTACAAGTCCATCGAAGGGTGTACCTTTAATAAACGAAGAGCCGGCATCCTTTCCGGACTCTTTCGCCTGTTCAACGATCCACGCTTTTAACGTGGGTACGCTGACGGTGGTGATCTCTTCCTCAATCCCCACCGACTTGGCCGCATCCATCACGGCGCTCCTGCAATCCTTTGCTACAGAAAGTCTCAACTCTTTTGAGACTCGCCAGCTACGGCCGGCAACTTTGACTCCATCCAATCTTGACTTCGCTAGTTCCTCAACGGCGAGCTTTTCTAAAGCAGCTCGTTTCGCTTTCTGGTTTTTGAGTAGTGCAGATGTCGTGCCAATCTCTGCATCAATTTCGGTTATCTTTTCAAGAATATCGGAAAGCCCTTTGTGTTGCTCTGGAGCCAAATCGTTACCTTGCAAAAAATCTGCGTTCGATAATGTCATCGATAACCTTCCTTTTGTTCCGCAAAGCGTCATACACCGCGTGATCGACGGTATTCTTTTCGCCAGCTTGTGAGACGAGAGAGTAAAAGTGAGTTCGTTTTTCTTGCCCTGGGCGATGAAGTCTGGCTATGGCTTGCAGGTAATCCGCAAGTGAGTGGCCTAAGCTGTAAAAAACACCATAGGCAGCGCGTGTTAAATCAACGCCGATTCCACCAGACTGCGTATTCGCTACAAGCACGGATGTTTTACCAGCCTGCCAGTCTGCTAGTTGGTTCATTGAGCCCGACAATTCACTGGTGGTTCGTCCCATTTTCTCACATGCTTTTTTGATTCCAGCGAGTTCAGCTCGGAACCTGCAAAACACGACAACGGGCTCGTCTTTCGGTAAGTCCAAAAGTAGATCCGAAATCGCGTTTACTTTTGAGCATGGTGAGGAAATCTCGCTGGCGTTTTTCTCGCCATCGTAATGAATGTAACCACCGCACACTTCCAGTAATCGAATTAGCTGAACAAGAACATTTTGCGGAGTTACTTGGCCTTCTTCCAAAACTGCACAACAGTCTGATTCTATTTCTTTGTAGAGCCGAGCCTCTGCCGGCGTCATAGGCACGATCACTTCTTGGTGCATAATCGGCGGCAGGTCGAGAATGTCCTCGGACTTGCGATAAAAAGTTGTCTCAGCAATTCGCTTGCTAAAGTCTTCCGTGTTCGCGTAGTCAATAACCATGCCGGGAACGTGCGGGTTCTCGATTGCATACCTTCGACGAAAAAGCGTGTTTGAATTGCCGAATGTTTGGCACTCTGGCGACTCCATCGCCCGGTAGACCCCGTAGGCGTCTAATATAGTGTTGGGCAGAAGCGTGCCCGATAGGCCATACCGCTGCGTCTCAGGATTCTTTTTCCCCATTCTCGCGGCCCAGCGACTAGCTTTACCGCTAGGGGATTTCAGACGATGAACTTCGTCATAAACCAAGCAGTCCCACGGTGTTTTTTCAATGAGGTCGCAACGCCAAGCGGATTCGTAGTTAATAACCACGATCAATCCCTTATGCACACCTAACGCCGACTTGAGCATCTCAGCCTTTTTTTTTGCTGTACCTTTGTTCAAAAGAAGTACGTCGTACTCTTTCGCCCATAGGCCCGCCTGTTTTTCCCATGCCTCAATGACGGCTTTTGGACAGCAAACGAGGACTTTTTTGTGTCCTGCTTTTTTGAGAGCTTCCAGAGCCGTTCTAGTTTTTCCACCACCCATACCCACATGGAAAATGCAGCTTCGTCTATTCTCGGCGTAATCCACGCCTTCTTGCTGATGGCTCCACATGACCGACCTCCTTGCCGGGGACTCAACTGGGGGACTAAAATCTAGCCGGCAAAAGGCTACAGGTCAACACAAGTATTAAAATAATTTATTCGTACATATCTTTCGATCGAGGGCGGCCTTTCTTTTCGCCAGAGTTTTCCAGCTTGAAGTGCTTTTCGGCGAGTTTTCGCACTTCTTTTTCGGAAAGTATATTCAGCCTGGGCTTCCCAGATTTAGCTTCCGACCACAAGACTCGGCAACTCAACAAACCATCTTGGCTCATGGCGCTCACTCGTGAATGCCAGACACCCAAGAGAGCCGCTGCTTCCGTGGGGCAGATTGCGTCGTAGTAGTCGATTTGTGCTTCGGTGCTTAGGAGCCGATCCAACGCCGTGTCATGCTCGTCTTCCCGCGTTCTAGGCCGCCCCCTGCCACTTTCCTTGGAGGTTCTTCCTTCCCAGTAATCATCCCAGTTTTCCATGCACTCTCGCAAACTGAAAACAACAAACTCTCTGGTTTCGTGAACTGAAAGAACACGGCAAGAAAGAAGCCCTTTTGCCCACATTTTTTTTGGCTGTGAGCGGTGGAGGCCCATTATGGCTGCCGCCTCTTCGGCCCCTATTGCGTAGTTGGGTAGCCTTTTCGAGCTTAACTGCGATTTTGCCGACATTCCCTTCCCTTTCTGCACTATACGAACCTCATTATACCCACCCCTTGGTGGGTGTATCCACCTCCCCTTGACGGGTGTAGTGGAGGATAGTACATTCACCTCTTAGTCAGGCTTGCCTGATGAAAGCGGTCGAAAGGATGAAAGCGATTGCTGAAGATTGTAAGCATTTCCACTGAAGGACTCCAAGATGCTGAGTGATATCCCTAAGCCTTACACGGTTTTGTTGGATTGGCGGGACTCAGCCAGTGGCGTAACAGATACAACCGAATTTCTGTTTTTTTGTACGAACGAGTCTGAAGCTATCAAAAGAGCAACAGAGGATTTCACATTAGAGAACAAACAACTTGGTTATGACTGTTGCAAGATTAAGACGGTTGATGCAGTTCTTACCGAAAACGCAGGATGCGTTTCTTAAACTGAGCATGTCTAGCACGGAAGTCGAAGTTTAGTAAATCCTTTTCTGGTATTACTCAACATGGCGGGCTCCAGTGAAAGTTCTTTTCCCATGCTTCTGCAAAAATTTCTTTACGATTTCTACGTCCCTCTAACTGGCATAAGTCCTCGAACCCAAAAACTCTACGAATTCACTCTAGCGTCCTGGGGTGAGTTTCTTGGAACTCCGCCTACAACGGACGACCTAGATATGCTCGTAGTCGCTCAATACATCACCCACAGGACAGCTACTCGAAGTCCAGCTACCGCTGCAAAAGACCGCGCACAAATAGTTGCGCTTTGGAATGCGGCTGCCAAGCAAAAGTTGTGTGATTCGTTTCCGATGGTTCGCCGAGTCAGGGTTCCAGAAAACCTTCCGGAAGCGTGGACTATAGAAGAGTTCCGGAGCTTGTGTGCATCGTGTTTTCAAGAAGACGGAATGATCGGCAACATCCCGGCAAAGTATTTTTGGCGATCACTATTACTGTGTGCCTACGACACCGGGGAGCGGATCTCCGCAATCATGTCTCTGCCGTTTGAAGACGTTTCGGAAGCGGGTGTAATTTTTCGCGCGGCTCACCGAAAAGGGAATCGGCGAGACATTTATAGGCAGATTGGTCGTGAAACAGTGGATGCCATAAATGTTATTCGTGATGATCGAGAAAAAGTTTGGCCTTGGCCCTATCACCCAAACTATTTATGGCGAAAATTTTCGCATGTTTTGACAAACGCGAAGCTGCCGAGTGGCAGGCGGCATAAGTTCCACAAGATTCGTCGAACTACCGCATCATTTTTTCAAGCCAATGGTGGAAGCGCTCAAGCCTTGCTGGATCACAGTAATCCCGCCACAACTCGCCGTTATCTCGATCCCAGAATCGTCGGTGGTTTTTCCGCACCGGACGTTTTGCCGAGCGTAGGGGCAGTTGATGCACCCGAGCGAGCAGCAAAAGCCCCTAGATAAAAGTTCTTCCGCCGACAGCGGCTTGGGGTCACTCATCGAATTCAGTTTTGTCTGGATGAGTGGCCCCCTGTATCATCAGGTCGTCTGACCTTACGGTCGGAGCTGGGTTTTCTGGCACATACGAGTAGTCCCAACGTATATGAAAACACTTGTCCCGACGAATGGTTTGTCCGTTTTTGTTTTCCCATTCGTAAATTATTCGTCCGACATATCGACCAATATCAGGTAGGGCTATCACGCGAAACTTTTGGGGGTAGCCGGCGTCAGCCCAAGCCATCATTACGAGCCCCCCGGCCATTCCGTCTTCCGAAAAACGATCAGGCCCAAAGATGGCGCGGACTGATCGTTCAAGATACCAGCCCCTAGCGCCCCAATAACTCGGATTGATGAGAAACGTAGCGCAAACCGCGACTGTTATCACGAGTAAAAAAGCAGCAAACGAACGAACAACAGTCTTGAAGCAACTGCACTTCCCGCAATTAAAGCAGTTCATTTTTTATCTCCCAGTGTTGGTGCGCAAACTTTTTAGGGAACGGCTCGTCCTTTGGTGGATCGATTCCAAGAAACTCACCAAGAAGATTCCATTTTGTTTTTGATTCATCTCTCATATCTAAAACGAGAAGATCGTCTGCTCTTGCGTGGAAGTAAGTGAATACCCCATCGACATGCTTGATTGCCATATCCATGAATCTTTTGTACGGGTTGTCTTTCCAGTATTTTAAGACGCCATCTCCTGCGTTTTTGTATTGCTTGTGAATCATTCGAGACCAAGACAAGGCGCAGTCCTCTGGTGGCCGGTAGGTGAGAATGAATCTAGCGCCTTCAACGTGCTTGTCTATTTCCTGGTACATCTCCCAAACAGGGTGATCCATCAGTGCGTCGAAGCCAGTGATTCCTTCTATCGGACTTCTGTTTTCTTTATGGTTCTCGACAAGTTGCTTCCAAATGCTTTCATTCCGTTTGAACTTGTTGCTCCCTGTGTGATATGCACTCAAGCCAAGCCTCTCTAAAGCTGCGGCTAAAGAATGCGAGCCCGTTTTGGCCGTGCCTATCCCGAATACGTATGGCTTTTTAACCGTCATCTCGTTTGTCCTTAAAGTATTGCGAGGTGCTTGCGTTCGCCTCTTCTTCCCAGTCCCATTTCTGCAAGCCGTTTTTTGCATCGTGGACAGCGAACTCCCCGTCGTCTCTCCTGGGGAAAAGTTTTGTCCGTGATATGTATTGGCGATTAGCCCGATTGCCGTGCCACAAGTGAACCAGCTCTACATCTTGAGGAACGCCGATTCGAAAGTTGTTGTTTGATGCGTTCAGTCGGTACTTTCTGTACGAAGCGCAGCTGATCGAAGGATCCTGCCTTTTTGCGTACCACTGCTCCACTTGCTCATGCAGATCGTTTATTCGAAGGCTTAATCCAAAGAGCGCGTCCGAGTTACCCGCTACAGAACAGTCAAAGAAACCGCCGAGCCTTTTAAAAGCGTCTCTTGTTAATCCCCACCCAAAACCTGGGTGAAACTTTGTTAAGCATGGTTTTTCTCCTCGTCCTATCGCCGCAGCAAAAGGTTCTCTGTGCATGTCTGGTAATCCAGCCTCGTCCTGCCATATCGCCATCGAAAACGGCTGAATAATGTCATGCGAAGAAAATGCTGCTTCGCACTTCTCGATCCACCTTGAGTCCTTGAACACAACGTCTGAGTCAAGAAAAATGATCGCATCCGAATCCACAGACTTGGCAGCGAGATTCCATAATCGCTCTTTGTGAAACAACAGCGAGGATGTCTTATACACAAGTGACTTTATTGCACTTGGAACACGCTGCGGATTCTGCCCAGGGAATACCGCTTGAGACACAACAACGTCAAGCCCTTGCGCATGAAGTGTGTTCATTACGGCATGCAAGTGCCGCTGCGGTAGCTCGTATTGAACTGGTGAGAAGAAAGACAATACGACTGCTATTTTCATTTCTGCACTTAGCTGGTTGTGTATACAAGGATCGTTCCCAAGTAAACTTTCGTCACTGTGGTGCTTCCCAGCTTCACTGCTGCAACGGACGTTTCTCCGTAGCCTTCTTGGCCAACAATAAGTGCCATTTAATCCTCGATCACGTAAAGGGTTGATGCGTCTGGTGAAGAGATCGCGTTGTACTCAGCCTGAGTCAAACGGATGATGTTTGTGATTGACTCAGCGCCACTTACGCCAGTGGCATCACTTCCCACTGCACCACCGCTTGTGGTTGCAAAGTCAACAATGTTCTGAATCGTTACCTTATTGGTCGCTGATCCGTTTGCCCTGGAGACAGGAATAACATCCGAAGCCGCTGGGCTCGTGTTTTCTGTGAGGGCGGAAATCTTTACGTCTGCCATTTTTTTCTCCTAATTACTCGGTTCGAAGCCTGTTACCTATCTCTGTATTAAGAACATTGGATCCTTCCGTTAAGATCCGAAAAGTTTCTGGTTCTGTGTCGTCTGCTGGTGTGTGTATTAGTTTTGGCGTGACAATGGCCACAGGAGATGGCGTTGCCGCCACCATTCCAAGCCCTCTTCCTATAAAAGCTATCGCCATGATTAAAAAGCCTGTACTGATACAGTTGTCGTTCCGCTTGCGGTGATCGCAGAAGCGCCACCGTCAAAAAGTTCTCTTTGTGCGTCTTGGTCAACCACGAACGCGGCTCCAGCAGCTAAAGGAATTCCGTTCGAGCTTGTCACAGCGTCACCGCCAGGGACAACCTTGATGTAGCAGGTAGTGTCGCCGACATTACTGATTGCAACGAACTTGTACGGATTCCCACTTGGTGCAGAAAGAACTGCTGTTGCTGTTGTGCTGACTGAAACCGATGAGATCATTTGTGTTGCTCCGTACCCTAATAGTTTAGCGAAATAGTCTTAGCTGCATTGTTAACTAATCGTGCGATACCTCGACGCGGATGCGCCATACGTGAATCCTGTGCCGGACGAGCCCATCGACTGGGTTTCGGATGTTGTCCCGTCTTCAAGTTTGTACTTAAACTCTTTAACTTGGGTGTAGTAGTCTCCCGCCGGAAAGTCCTCGGGGTATGCGGGTTCGGTCATCGTGTACCCCCCGGCTGCCGTGTACCACAGCTTCATGTCGGCAGTCGTGCTTATGATGCCCGTTTCTGCAAGCGTCGTACTTGTCCCTGATTTGAAGAAGCGGAGCTTGAATTGCGTGAAGCCATTAAAGTACGAACCGCTATACGACGGCCCTTCTCCCCTTCCGCCGAACAACATTGCGACCGGAAGCTCTCCTAAAAGGTATTTATCCCCACTTATGTACGTCGGTTTGATGTGTCGCATGTAGACAGCACCGGCTGGCTCACTGCCGTACTGCGCGAGTGTGTATACCTCCCACGCCCTGAAGTCCAGTGTTGCGGAGTCAGATGTGACTGAAGCTGCTACCGAGCGGTTCGCCGTGTCGCCTACAACGCATCTGAGGTAGAGTAATTCCGAGGAACTCTGAAGTGCTGGAGACCAGATTTGTAAAGTTGCTTCGTCGTAGGTTCCGTTGTTTAAGTATGTTGAGTCGGCAGTGAAGTCGTAGAAGTTTGTGCCATCGGACGAATACTGCCACTGGTACGTGGGAGTCGCCAAGTCGCTCAAAGACGCGGATACTGAAAACTCAGCATAGGGGCTCGGCCAGTTTGACCCGCCGCCGTATGTGCCCCATCCAAAACTCCTGTAAGACTGAGAAGCTGTGTAATTAGTTGGCTGAGTGTTTATGGTTATAGTTGGAGTGCTGCCACCAGTCTGTGAGTAGCCTATTACTTGGGCCGCCTTTGTGTACACCGTAGCGCGACCTGGTGTGCCGCCCATCAGTCTAAACTGATCGCCGACCGAAGCGCTTGTCGTTGACAATGTCGCAGAAGTTGCGCCTCCAATATTAGTCCACGTTGTTCCTGTGTCTGTGCTTCGCTGCCACTGAAGCGCAGTTACTACGTCTTGGGTTGGGCTTGCAAAACTATAGTAATACTGCTGGCTGGCAAAAGATGCTTCGAAAGCAACAGAACCACCGAAGAAGCCGACGTTTTGCGGATTCTGTATCGCGCCCCAAGCGTAGTATGCCCAAGGAGACCACTCTGTTCGCTGGCCGTTTACAGTGGCGTATGCCCTGACTCGGTGTGCTTTTTCTTCATTGGTTTTTCCGTCTGTCCAGATTGGCACTGCATAGCTCGGCGTACTGTCGGCTTCTCCTGTCCACCATTGATAGGTGCTTAGATTGGCAAGTGATGAGTATGCACTTGATGTGTTGCCCCACGTAAAACCACCTCCGGTCGCAGACGTTCCTTCTTCAAACTCAATATACCAATTCACGTTTGAAAAACCCGATGGCGTTACGGGGTTCGTCACTTTGATAAGTCCATTATTGCCACCAGCGTTTCTTTCACCTGCCGATACGCTCGGGGCGAGAACTTCAAAGTCCTCGACTCTTCTGAATACAGCAACATTTGAGTACGGCCCAGGGACGCCGGCGACCGATAAGCGACATCGATATCCCAATCCTTCTTTGGAACTATTTTCGCTTATAGATCTAACCAAAGTCGAAGACGTTGCTCCGGAAATGTCTGCCCACTCGCTCCAGTCTCCGTTTCGTGGCCCTGATGACCACTGGTATCCAATGTCTCCGCCGCTAGCACTTCCGGCAACGCTGAAGGAGATTGTTTTTGGCCAGCTTTCAAAAGCGTAGCCATTTATATCTTGTGGCTGTAAGGTGAACGAAGCAGAAAGGTTGGGGTTAGTGCTTGTCCCGCCATCACCGCCGCCACCACCACCAGTGCCAGTCGTGTTTCCTGCGCCGGCTCCATCATGGTTTAGCACATCGCCCGACTCCGTGAGGATCGTGTCCTCGTCTTCACCCAAGAGCCTGGCTGTAGCGGAAACTGTGAGGCCAGCTACGCGGCTGTTTACAACGGCAGCCCCCGGCGCTGAGACAATACACCGATACTGATTGCCGGTGTCTGAGTTTACAACAGAAAATGTATAGTTTGATCCTGTTTGGTTAGTTATGTTCGCAAAGCTGTTCCCACCATCGACAGATACTTGCCACTGATAACTAAGCGTGACGCCTTGAGTGACACTGGCCGACACCGAAAAAGTAACATTGTCACCTTGCGTTGCATCAACGTCTTGCGGCGTGTTACTTGTGACAGTGATCACTGGCGCAGCTATGCCAAACGACGATAGCTGCGTTCTTCGCCACATCGTTCCATCGTGAACGTAAAAGAATCCAGCAGTGTCGTAAGCGATCTCACCGGCCGATCCAGAGTCGTCTGATTTGGTTGGTGCTGTTACCCAATTAACATTTCCAGCCGACCAGCTTAATACGCCAGCCCCATCCGTGGACAGCACTTGCCCCGCAATTCCATCGTCAGCAGGTAGGGTAAGAGATACATTTCCTGAAAAAGACGAGTGAGCGGGCGCTTTAATTGTGATACCGTGAGAATTTTGCTCGCAATTTAGAGTGAGCGAAGCTGAACCATCTGTTCCGCCTTGGATTTCGACAGCTCCGGTATCTGGATCCAAAACTAAATCACTGTCAACAGTCGCGGTGCCGTTCGTCAACTCTTCAAAAGTCAGTGCGACATCGCCCGGCTGCCACTCGCTAGCAGTGCTGTTGTAAACCAAGGTCTGGTTTGCTGTCGGCGCGGTGTTACTTACATCGTCCAGCTCGCCGAGTTTTGTAGCGGCCGGATTGCTGACCGACACGAAGCTCGTGCCGTTGTATTCTAATATATGACCATTCGCCGCACCCGTCGTATCGATCCCGCCGAGGTCAGTAAGGTTCTGTGCTGTTGCGCTAATTACAAACGCACCCGAGTCGGTTGTTACATTGATTCCGTCTCCAGCCTCTACTTCGAGCGAAGGCAGCCCGCTCTGGACAGTCCCGCCGAGAGTTAGGTTTGCCGAAGCAGTTGGTGAAGTAACCGTGAGGGGATCTGTCGCATCTGCATTTTCGATGTCTACAGATATGGTCGAACCTACTGAAAGGTTTAAGCTGATGTTGTTACTCACGGGAAGCCTATGGGTTGCTGAGTGTGAAGGTTCCAGAAACAACTGTTCGCCGGACAAGTCCCGGCGCGTCCCATCTCAAAAACCATCGGTATTCAACCGATGTGCTTAGGTCTACCGTTGCTGATTCAGGTAGCCCCAGGGTGAGCTGTCCGCTTGCGGCATTTGTGACGGTAACTGTAAATGTGGCAGCAGTGTCGCCGATCGTTTCCACCGCTCCTGCTCCTCCGTTTCCGGATGCAAAGACTTTCTTCGTGTAAACAATCGCTACGATGTTCGTGTAATTGACAAGTGATATGTCGGTATCGAGAGAGATCTCCAGCTCATCTCCCGCGATCATCGAAATGTTCATCGTTGCGGGGAGCTGAGTAAATGATGTTGCCATTCTAGTTCACACTTTCCGCTGAGTTATATTTATCGAGAAAAGCCTGATGCAGCTCGTGATGCGAGTGTTGAAGCTCCTGCATTGTGTCGGCCTGTTGCCTTTGTGATTCAGAAATGTTCTGTATCGCCTCTCGTGTGGTTTCCAAGAATTCTGTATGGGACTGAACTATCGGAACGAGAATCGTTGAATGCACTGACATTGCGGCTTCTCGTGCAAACAGCAAAAAGGTTGCCAATATCGCAACTGGCACTCCAAATCGTTCCAGAATTGCAATAACGTGGCCGCGCGCTTCTTCAATCATTTGGGCGTCCAATAAGAGTAGATACTTAGTTCCTAACCCTTATTCTACCCCCTCAGACAGAGCGGTGTGGGCAATAGAAAGGCAGGCGAGATATCCACAGGCGTCTACCACGGAATCTCTGTGCCACCCGTCTTTCCCATCAAAACTGTTCGTCCGTATTCTTGCCAGCTTCATTGCCAGAGGAAACATAATCGCCTGCTCTACGGAAACCTCTATACCAGTTAGTGCTGCAAAAATCTGGGCTACTTTTGCGTAATCCTCGTGCGGCGGCCCGTACTCGTCACCCCTGTCCTTGTTCACTAGGTAGTGTGCTTCCAGTAGGATTTCGCTCCCCGGTTTGCAGTGCTTCGTTGAGTGTTTTGTGTCCATCTTCTTTCCTGTAGGTTGAGCAAGACATTGTTACTTTTTCTGGCATGTAGAAGTCTTCCGGAATGCGCATCATCTTTTTTAGTGTGCGGTTTTCTATCGCTAGCTTCTGAACTATCTCCCGCAGCCTCAAGCATTCCATTGCTATCTTGTGGGCTCTCACTTCTGGCGGGTCTTTACTTTTCATGTTTTAACCTGTCGATTTCTGCTTCAAGCTCTTCTATTCTCCGTATTGCCTGGACAAGCCTCGCGGCGATGCTCCCTGTTGTTCCAGTCCAGCAGTTTGCTGGGCCGACTAACTTAGCGAGCTTCCATGCAGCGTCGATATCTTTTTTATTCATTGGACAAAAACTGGAAGAACTTTGGTTACTCGATTGTGTTCGTGATCCAGTATCACGAGACTCTGTGAGGCAGGTTGAAATTCAGCTCGAATTCTGTCAGCGAAAGCATTGTGGCCACAGAGACTTCCGTTACAAACAAACCTGTACGGTATATGGAGGAACTGGTGGAAATGGCCGAAGATATCAAGGTCTGCTTTCTGCGCTACGTTCCACTTTGATATCGCTCGATTCGCTGGCGAACTGAGTCCGCCGATTCCACCACCGCCGGAAAGTGAATGCCCATGATGGGCTCGTAAGATGAAGCCATCTAAATCCACGATATTGTGATAGCCTCGGCCGACTTTCCAAGTGACTCCAGGGCGACGTTCTGCGGAAGCCATCGTTAGATAGAGATTCTGTTCGTAGCTATGATCGTTCTCTGTTGACACTCTGGGTTTCCTTGTTGTTCTGCCGTGGTTTCCTGTAGCAGTGACAACAAGCACTGGCGCAATCTCTTGCATCCTGTCTATAACGCCATTCAGTCTTTCGCCGGCCCATCGAGCGGCGGCAAGCGGAGCAAGTTGTGTCCGCTCAATACAGTCGTCGTGTATGTGGCCGGTAATAAAGTCGCCAAGAGCAGCAACAACAATTCTGTCTATGTTTGCCAGATGGCTTTCATGCTCAATCAACATGCTTGCCTTATCCACAAGCGTTTTGATTCTCTGGTCAGCGATCTCCAGATTGAACTCGTTCATGTTTCGGCAGTCTTCGGGAACTATCCGTTCTTCAGAGTGCCAGTCCGAGCATACAAGGATCGCAGTCGCGCTTGGCTTCTTCTTGTTCCTTCGCTTTTGAGTGAACTTCTTCACTTTTATGTCGGCAAGGCTCTCTGCCTTTTTCTTTGCCTCTTCCGCGAGCTTGATCTGGTCAAGCGCGTGCTTGTACTTTGACTTGAGTGACTGAAGTTCTGCCCTGAGCTTTGACTCAGTAGAATCTTTTGCTACTGCATCCTTGATTTGCGAAGCCAGACATAGATTGTGTGTGGGCTTGGCGCGTTGATTCCGTTTTCGTTTAGCCATTCAGCGATACCTCGTGCGACGGGGTGAAGGGGTGCGTCTTCCGAAAGAATCTTTTCTCGCTCTTTTTTTATTTCATCAGCCAATTCTTTTGGCAGCTTTTCGAACCAGTTCGGCGATCGCTTCGCCTCTACTTGTTGTTGTTTTTTGACATAATCCGATAGCCGAGAGCCCAGAGAATCTTGCTCAGGTCTTTTGCGTTCTGGGTTACTGCCTCTTCGCTCAGTTGCGGATTTGCTGCATGAAGCCATTCGTGACACTCCGTTTCAAGTCGTTGGCGTCCTTTAAGTTTTTCATCTATAAGCACCTTTTGCCCATGATACGTCCAGCCGGAAGCGGAACCTCGAAGCCTTGTGTATCGCCACAAGAATCGCACGCCGCTGATTGTAAATCTATGGTCTTCAGGCATCCCAATATGTTGACCTGTAGCCTATGTTTTGTCTATGTCAATTTTGTTCCAGTTTCGGATTGCACGCTTCACAAGCATCTTCCCAACCAGATTCACGAATGGAAGTTTCCTCTTCTTCGCCTCTTCCCCCAACCACCCAACAATTATATCAATATTATTTTCACACCATCCCTTAGATATAGATTCCATCTTATTCATGCGATTTGCTTTTGCGTTGCATGAGCAGCTCTCGCTCGCGGTGATTCCAAATTTTGCCAGTATCTTCTTCAGCTCTGCCCCAGGGCCTTCGGCTGGAGACTTGAGTGTTTCTGGTGTGAACTTCGGATACTTTGGGTGCGTTGTGTCTACCCAAATCGAGTCCTCTTCTATTCTGACGATGCACTGCTTTGCGTCGTCGAAGTCGTAGCCTCTCTGGTTACACCGCTCCTTTAGGTTCTCTAGTGAGGCTTTTATGCAACTATCAATCATGGTAATGGGTTGTCTCCTGGTTCTCCGCCGCAGCAATAAGGATTGCTCCAGCTCGCGCAACATCCAAGGCCGGTGTCGTTTGTATTTGATGGGCACCTGATCCAGCCGAGCCCAACCTTCTTCCCCGTAACGGGGTCAATTCGTAAGTCCGGGCAATCAGGGTGAATACTCGTTATGCCTGGCGGGTATGACGTGTAGCAAGTTCCGTGTTCGCCGCACGAATAATTTGTGAGTGGAGCGGCAGTTGGGTCGCAGCAATTAGTATGACAGGGTTCGTCTTTACTGCATCCTCCGCACCAAATTAAGACATTACTGCATCCGTTAGGATCAAGTGCGCCCTCTTGTTCCGTGCATTCGCCGCAGTATTGCCCACCTAGCCGAAGACATTCTGCTCGTGGCGTTATGATGCAATCTGGTTTCGTCGGATCTGTTGGATTAGGAACGCAACATTTTCCTTCGCTCGGACAATCAAGCCGGTACGTCCACCCCGTACCTTCCGGCCCACTTACAGTCACCAAGACAATACTCGGCCCGTGTGGCTTACGGACTAGCACGGTTCTTGCTGGCTCACCTGCGTTCGTTCCTGCGAGAAGATCAAAGAGAACCTCTCCTGTTTCGAAAGCGGTAACAGTAAACCTATCTGGCACGGCATACGCTTGGTAATAGAAAGGAAGATCCATAGCTTCCGGCCCGAAGTAGTACAAGTCTGATGTCACTCCAGCGCCGCCAGCTACCGCAGGTGTCCCGCAATTTAGCTGGCAATTTTGTTCGCATCCCAGTTTTGATGTATATGCAACCGGAGCTGTGGCGTACTCTCTTGTGACGAGTCCGGTTGGTATCTGCTCTCCTTTTTGATAGCAAGGCATGTCACACCAGTGGGTTTGTGGATGAAGTGATCGTGGCAGCAACTAACTGGTTTAAGCCGGGTGATTGAGGAGGTTGCGTGTATACTCGCTGACCTTCTTGATAACCGGAAATGCTGGCTTCAGAAAAATTGAATAAAGGCAAGCAGTTGCCGAATGTGTCGTCTTGTTTACAGAAGTCGCTTACGCCAAGATTTAGATTTGCGCAGTAAAAATCCCCAGTTTCGCTTGGAGGAAGCCGAACATCGCTGGGGTTTGCCTGCGTTATGTTTACAGGAGTCTGTTCATTCACTGGATAAATTGTACCATCTTGCCATTGTTTCGCGGGGAGTCCGTTCACATAAAACCTTGCTGCTATTTCACCAGGCTTCGTTACTTCAGAGACCGAGCTGAATACACAGACAATGCGTATGGGGCTTATGTTCGATCCCAGATTATTTGTAGTCCAGTACGACGGGGTTATTTGGTGAAGCTGGTGGATGCCATTGAGGATTCTGAAATCTGTATACAAAAACTGAACTGAGTTGTTTGTAGTATTGTTCCAGTAATACAAGACTTCCGCGCCAGAGATTTGGACGGCGACTGTATTTATCCCTGGGAATATAGTGCTATAAAAGCACTCGCATCCTCCGTTTTCTGCGCAAAGGTTGCCGACTCCAAGAAAAAGGTGAGTCAGGTCTGGGCACATGCCAACGCAGACATTTTTTGGCTCATACGGCCACTTCCAACCACCTAGTTCTCCAGCAGAGTTTACTTGGCCTTCAGGCATTTCGTTTAGCTCTGTTGGACAACAGCAGCCAGATACGTCAGCGCAGTTTATTCCGTTACCTTGAAACACCGTCCCTTGTCGTCCAGTCCCCGGCCCGACATGGGTGTCTGGTATCCCATCGCCATCAAGGTCAACCCCAAGAGGGCCACCATTGCCGCCTGTATTGCCGCCTGTATTGCCGCCTTGATTGCCGCCTGTAGCATTATCTCGACCCCACCGTGTACTGCCGCCTGTAGAGTCGGTGGGACGACACCCCAAGCAATACCCAACTGACGTTCCGTCTACGGTCTGCACCCCAAGGCAACCGTCAGCCATCGTGTATGTGCTTGTGCCTGGTGGAAGGCTGTTGCAGTCATAGCCCCTGCCTGGGATAGACACCTCGCCCCCAGTAAATGTTGTAGTGCAGGATGCTGCCGTATGATGCTCGCAGCCGACTTTATCAATACAGCACGCTCCGCCGAATATGTAACAAACATACGCCTTGCAGCAATCGGCACATGCACCTAAAAAACTCATTTCAGCACTCCGCTGCTATCAGGACATACACTCCGTTTTGCAGTACCGAGAACAGGCACTTCTTTCCCGTGTCGTTGTCGCTGTTCACGGCTGCCAAGAAGTTCCACACTGTTGCGGTTTCTCCAGTCGCATCGAAGTTCATTGTTTCTGTGTTTGGCTCCACAACAACGACTGTTTTCGTAGCATCTTTCGCCCAGCTACCATCGAACGTGCCCAACCATGTTCCGCTAGTGTCGCCTTCTGCGAAGTAGCCCTCTTCGTGCCGTTCCGTGATAAGCTCACTAGTCCCTGGCGTTGGAAGTGCATCAACTTTAGTGATAACTTCTTTTAATTTGTCTCTTAGATTGTTCCCAATCAGGAAGCCATCTGAGCCAGCCATTACGATTACCCCACATTCCTGATGCCAAAGTTGCCAAACGGCGAACCACCAGCGGAGAAATTCACATCTGGCTGTGTTTGGATTCTATAAACAATCGGCGGAAGAGTTCTTTTCCTTGGGCTCCCATTTTCATTCAGCAACACCTGTTGCGCCGACGGTCGTTGCGCCATTCCGGTGGTTCCTGTCGCAGTCGAACCTTCTGATGATGCGGGGATGATTATGGAAGCTCGAACCTTCGTTCCCACAGGCGTTCCTAGCGCATAAGGGAATGCAACTTTCTTGTTCTTGTGCTTTAAGGCTAAATGCTCAATCTCGACTGTTGAGTCTACTGTTGAAGGGCCGTTTAACACATTAAAACCCGAGTTCACCACAGGTTGATCCCAGCCAAGCTGTTTATCTCCGTAGGTGACATCGTTTGAGTAATGCGTTCTGTATGTAAATACAAACGACACAAGAAAACCACGAAATGTACTGCCGCCAAACACTTCCACATGAGGTTTTGCGTTGATGCTCTGGAGCATAATTGTATGTGGCTTGATTGTTGCGCCGCTGAATGTGATTGTGTCGGCGTTTACATAGCCGGTGTATTGAAGCAAGTGAGATTGATCGGTTGTTGAGTATTGGTCTATCTGTAGGTTCACAACAGGCTCCAGTCTTGTAAGACCTTCTATCCTGTCGCCGACTGAGTTCGTGAGGGTTCCTGTGACCCATCCGTTTTGCATGTACTTTGCACCGCCGACAGCCGGAACTTGCTGGAGACTTGAACTCAGTGAATAGTTTGGAGGACGAACTGACGGGGACTGTGTTCTAGGGTCTTGAGCTGTACTTCCACCACCACCACCACCACCACTTAATGCGCCGGTTGTCCCACTTCCTGCTGTCGTTTGATACGTGACAGTAACGATTCGTGAAACACGAGATTCACCTTCCGCTTTCATGTCGATGGATACGCAAGGCGGGCCGGTTCCAGCGTCTTTGTTGTAGTTGTCTCCAATTTCGACACCTACCGCAGTGCTGATGTCCCACGATTCTGCTGGGCTATTCAGTATTACTTTGTATACTCTCGTCGCTCGGTCTGCGAATCGTCCGCCCTCACTAGATTGCGAGAACGCATTTCCTTGAGCGAGTTCAACTACTTTTAATGGCATTCTATAGCTCCACTACTACGCCGGTTGTCTTTAGAATCGCTTCTACGATTTGGTCGAGTTTGATTGTCTGTGCTTTAAGCTCACTGAGGTTTACGTCTCTGTTCGAGTCTTGCCCACGGAGCATTCTTTCGAGTTCACCGCGTCCGCCGGTTGTCATGATGTCCGAAGCGTTGAGCTGCTGTCTCGATGGCCCCATGCGTAGCGACGTCTCTCGCTCTGCTGCAAATTGATTCAGCATCGGCGCTGCGCCTTCTGCCATCCTGTTTGCGCCTCTCTGGAGAAGATTACGCTTCTTGGCAAAGCCAAATCCTTTCGTTGCAGCGTGCATGTCCATGACGTTTTGCTGCATGTCGAAGCCGTCTGCTTTCAAGAACTCTTGACCCCGCTTCTTTCGTTCGTCAAATACTTCTCGACGCTTCTCTTGCTCCTCCAGGGCTTTTTGCATTCCGGCAGCTTGCCGGTTAATGTTCTGCGATCTGGCCATTTCGGCTGCTATCGCTTTACCGATTGCAGCAGCTTGTCCTGTTGACTTCACATCAGTCGCACCAAGTTTTGCGATTCGTTGTGCAGACTGGTCTGCAACTCCGCCGAGCTGGGCGATTTTTCGTCTTTGTGCCGGAGTCTTGCCCTCTAGGTTTGCAATTATATCCTGTGACTTCTGAAGGTTGTCTTCTACGGCAAACGCTGCTTGTCCAATCTTCTTTCGTGCATTAACCAAGCTCTGGTCTATGGCAACTTCGAGTTCAGAGATACCCTTGTCCATTTCGCTGAACAGAGCTTGCATTTTTAAGAACGCTTTTCTGCGACCGGGGTCAACCTGATTTAAGACAGTCGTTTCCGCAGCAAGATCTGCCCTTATCTTGCTTGTCTCTGCTTTCATCTGCGCGAGCGCTGCTTCTGGAGAGTCTGCCGTAAGGCCACCTTCAAGAGCGAAAGTTTTGCCTATCGGTCGCGGTGTCGTGCGGGCTGCCGGCCCGCCCATGCCGCCAACTGGGTTAGATGTTGAATGAGATACATTTAGTCGTGCAATCCTAGCGTCTTCAAACGCTTGAAAAGCAGCCCTCGACCCACCAGCGGAACCCATTGCATCTTCGACACTGACTTTCCTGGCTCGAAGTTTTGATTGCTTGTCTTCTTCATCCCTGATGGCTGCGACCATCGATGACCTTGTGAACGGGTTTGCTTCTGTTTCTAGCTTCTTTTTGATCTTAGCTATATTCTGCTCGGACTTTAGAAATTCTGGGCTTAAAGAAGCTAGCCTCTCCTGCGAAGATGCAACAGACTGTTCGCCAAGGTTCTTGAGGGTTTCCTCTCGTTCGAGCCCCTTCAATCCTTCGCCACTCATACCTATCTGACGAAGTGATTTGCCAAGCTCTTTGTAGGTGTCGGTTAAGGCTTCCGCGGCTTTCTCTTGCCTCTTCAGGCTTTCGTTTAAGACCTCGCCGGCAGGTATAGCGTCATCTTCGATTATATTTGCATACTTTAGCAAGGCAGGTATCGTGTGAGCCAGCATCATCGTGCCCATGCCTAAGAAGAGACCGCCAGTTGCAGTCAGTCCTGGTATGAGTCCAGATTGGCCTATGTTGAGACCG
>Ga0209666_1000382_pt1 | contig 34489 bp, 29 predicted proteins | sample SaaInlV_125m_DNA_FD_184679 | JGI IMG/M metagenome (GOLD analysis project Ga0209666, IMG submission 184679) | Marine microbial communities from expanding oxygen minimum zones in the Saanich Inlet - Saanich Inlet SI037_S3LV_10m_DNA (SPAdes)... | ecosystem: Environmental > Aquatic > Marine >...
GGGTCCCGGTGCTTTCTCGGCGTACACGTATTAAACTGCCCGCGCGTGGTCGCCGAGCACCCCGCTCAACGCCATGCCGCCCGCGTGGCTGCAGCGCACGGGTCCCGCCGCCTCCTCGGCGTACACGTATCAAACGACACTAGTGTTGTCGACTTTGAAATTCGTGCTGCATTTGCGCACACGCGCAACGCCCGCACCGCGCAGAAATTGCGCACGGGGTCTCGAGGAAAGTATAAACACTGCCCGCAGCACGAGGCGCAAGCACGCATGGCGCGACACCGCGTGGCGCCTGTGGTCCTGAACATCGGCATGGCGACGACGTTTGCCGCGAGCCTGAGCGCGACCTCGCTCTTTTCGACCGGCGTGCACCAGAGCGGGGACACGGCGTACTCGATGCTCGCGTGCGCGGCGCTCGTGCTCATCGTCTCGCAGGGCGTCTACTACACGCTCACGCTGCTGCAGCTGCTGTACGCGCGCGCGCTGCAGCACGCGCGCGCGCGGCGCCCGGACGCCAAGCGCGACCAGCGCGCGCGCGCGCTCTCCGACGAGCGCGACCAGGAGCCGTCGAACGCCGCGGTGTTTACGTACTTTCTGCAGACATGCACCGTCTCCGAGGTGCTCTTCAACACCATCGACTTTCAGCACAAGCGCGAGGAGATCCGCCTGTGGGTCTCGCGCGAGGACCTCTGGCACGTCTTCTACCTCTTTGCGCCCGGCGTGTACGGGTGCTTCCTCGCGCTCCCGACCTACGACCCGATGTGCACCATGTGCTTTGCGCTCGGCATCTTCGCCAGCAGCATGCACGCGGAGACGCAGCGCGGGCGGCTCTGGAAGCGCCCCGCGGGGCGCAAGGTGCTGCTCGGGGTCGTCTTTGTCTTTGGCCTCGTCGCGCTCACGCTCACGCTCGCGCTCGGGTACTACGCGATGCTCAAGACGACGAACCGCGCCTTTGCGCGCGTGCAGTCGGCGCACGCGATCCACGCGCACGTGCAGCACGCGCTGCTCAACAGCTCCGCACTGCTCGCCGACGTCGTGCACGCGCACGCCAACGGCTCGTGGGGGCACGAGATGCTGCACTCGGAGGTCGTTGCGCAGCTCACCGGCACCGCGCCGCACGTGTCACACGACGACGAGCAGTTCCTTGCGTGGTTTGTGCACGCGTACCCGCTGCGCACCTGGCCGTGGTGGCTCTTCTGCCTCTACACGCCCTTCCTGCTCGCGCAGATGCCCGACTCGCTGCGCCTCCCGGTGCTGCTCGAGACCGCGCAGGTGCCGACCACGTGCGCCGCGCTCGCCGTGCTCGCGTACGCCTCCCTCGCCGCCGACGCCTCCGTGCTCGAGTTCGTCAGCGTGCAGTCTGCGCTCGGCAACCTCTACCTCTTCGGCGGCTCGACGTGCACGTGGCTCGGCGTCTTCAGCGCGTGCTTCCTGCTGCGCCAGCGCACCGCGCTCGTGCTCACCGCGCCGCTGCTCCTCGTGTGCTTTGCCAAGGGCACGCACATGCTCAGCGACGAGCTCTGGCGCCGCAAGACGATGCCGCTCGTCGCGCTCACGGGCGTCGCTGTCGCGCTCTACACGCTGCTGCTGGCCTACTTTTGCCGCCTCGAGAGCGTCGCCGTGCGCGGCGGCTGGGGGCGCCACCGCGGGAGCGCTGCGGGCGACGAGCCGGGCGTCGACTCGGACGACGAGCGCATGTGCGAGCCGGGCGCGGGCACCTTCAGCGTGCAGGACGACTCGGGGCACGCCGCGGGCACTGAGACAGAGCACCGCGCCCCGGCGCTCCTCCGCAGCAGCATCCTGCACGCGGTGGCCGTCGAGGCCCCGGCGCCGGAGCGCGCGCGGGACGCAGACTCCCCGCGCAGCCGCGCCTCGGGGACGTCCGGGGGCTCGGCGGGGACCGCGGAGACGGCCGTGCGGACGGCGGTGTGACACAAACATGCTTACATACGCTAAGATGTATTGCCTTTATTCGTAAATGAAATACAAACAACACCAAATGAATACCGCTTGCGCGGTACTTGAAAATAGTGCCATATCATGGCATCAAATAGGTTTTGTTTTGAACTCCATTAAGAGGATTTTTTTGAAGCCAGTAATCCTTTTCTTTAAGGCTTCCAGTGTAGGGGAAATCAGCACTGTCGTCGAGTTTTGTGAGATTTTTCGGCGGCAGTGTACGCAAGCGGTCTTTACCCGTTGTTCCAAGGTCACCCGGAACATGAAATTGGAACACTGGCCCCAAACATGTCTCTTTCGTTCCGATGAACACACATTTCTTTCCACATATTTCACGGTAATTTGATAGTTTCACAATCCACACCGACAGCTGACCTGCGTTGCGAACATCGGTTTTCGACACGGACATTGATAACAATGTTCTAGATCAAGCAAAAACGCTACGGTCTGTGAACTTGTAACTCGCGGTGGCTGTCTCTAAAAGAGTGCCGGACTGCCGCGCACACTTATATACCCGTACATGGGCTACGACGCCATAAAACCCGGCCACTGCCCTGCGCTCCTCGCTTGTCGAAACGCCGCTATATAAGCCCGCAACGCCCGCCGGCGATGGAGATTGACGCCGCGCCGCCGAACGACGGCATCTTCGAGGAGTGCCGCGTGTGCAAGCAGCTACCCGTGGACGTGTGCGCGTCCTTTTCCGAGTTTTGCGTGCGCGTGGCGAAGAACGGCTCGCTGACACAGGTGGTGCAGGAGGCCGCGGGCGCGATGCCGTCGTTCCTGCAGTGCAAGAAGATGCACAACTCGTGCGCGGAGATCGACGAGGCGAGCATCAAGCACCACGTGCTGCACTGCCTCGGCACGCGCGAGCCGGTGCTCACGCGGCTCATCACGCAGAACGTGGTCATGGGGACGATGATGAAGTCGACGGACGCGGCGAAGACGCTCGCGTGCGCGAAACTGCTGCTGCAGGGCGTGAGCGCGGAGTCAAAAACATAGTACTATTCGTGGGCGAATGTACTTGACGAAATAAAGAGTCCTTGCACAGCCCCGTGCAAAATTGCGATGGCCTGTATCAGCCCGGCAAAAGAACACAACAGCAAGCATACATGTTGAAATGTATATACAGCACACGGTGAGCACACACGGCAGTAGAATGCGCACGCGGAGTGCAGACGACTCTTATCGTCCAACTCCGACGGACACGCAGCGCAGCCCGAGCGCGCCGCCTGTGATGTCGAGGCACTCGCCTGCAGCAGATACACGCAGCACACGCACAGCCGCGCCCGGGCCGCAGCGGCACCTCGTCATCGACGCGCTCAACTACCTCACATTTTTCTTCCCGGTGTTCGAGCCCGCGTTCCGCGGGCGCCCCCCGTGGAGCCTGTACGCGGAGATGCAGCGGCGCGTGCGTTTTTTCCTGGAGGCGTGCGCGCTCGCGCACTGGGTCCCGCACTTTGTGATCGACAGCGGGCAGCAGTCGGACGAAGTGCGCGCCAAGTGGCGCATGCGGCGCGAGCGCGAGGTGGCCTCTGGCTTCCGCCCGATGCCCTACAACGCCGGTGCGTGGAGGCACGCGTTCGCTGCGCGCATGCCCGTGTTGCGTGCTTGCCGTCTGGTGCGTGTTCGGTGGCGCGGGTGTGTAATCTACGCTAACACGAGCGGCACCTTGTGTGGGTGCAGATGTCCTCCTCGCCGCAGCACTCCGCGCAAGAGACGCCGACGTGCTGCAGCCGGAGCGCCTCGACGCGGACGACGTTGTGGTCCGGCTCGCGCTGCACTGGAACGCGGCGATCCTCTCCGGGGACCGCGACATGCTGCGGTACACCGACCTCCCGCACAAGCGCGCGCGTATCATGGAGCTCTTTGCGTTTGCGCCGAGCGGGGCGCTGGTGCTCGCGCCGCGGCGGGACTTTGAGTGTCGGGGCACTGCCCTCCAGGCGCGCGCGGTGGCGCTGGACCTGCCGGCGTGGCGCACGCCCAAGTGCAAGAGCCTGCGGCACCTGCGCGCGGGGGACGAGTTTGTGCGCGGCAACCCGGACTCGCTCACGCGCTCGCACGGCAACCTGCACCTCCTCGCGCGCGGGCTGCGCCAGGCGCTGTACGAGCGCCTCGGCCTGTGCAGCGTGCGCGAGACGATTCCGGTGTGGGACGCGGACGGCGAGGAGGTGCGCTGGCACAGCACCGAGGTCTCGGCGGATGGTGCCCTGGACGCGAATCTGGAGAGCCCCTCGGCGGCCTACGCATGGCTGCTTGCACAAGACCGCGAAAGCGCCAGGCAGCGCGAAACACCTAGCGGGCAGGACACGACCAAGTGGCGCTCGTACACGCGCGCCATGCTCGTCGGCGAGTACCACGTGGCGGCGCAAGACACTGCCGCATGCGACACTGTCGAGCGCATCGTGCGCGTGGCGCAGAGTGTGGACCCGTACTATGTGCCCACGCTCGCGTGCGCGCACGGGTGGCGCCCCCCGGTGCACTATGCGGAGACAAGGTGCGCGCACTGCGGGCACAACGCCAACTGCATCCACGCAGAGCTTGAGCACCTGTGGGGGAAGGGCTTGCGTCTGCCCACGCATTGCAAGACCTGTCGGCGCCAGCGTGCGGAGCGCGTGGGCAGGCTTGGCGGGAGAACACAGGCGTGTGCGCAGGGACGAAGGACAGTTTATGCACAAAAACACGCGTAGCACAAAACTGCGTAGCGACACCCGTCTGCATCTGCCACGCTCGCACCCGTCTTCGCGCATAGGTAAGCCAAGGCAGCTGGCTGCTTAGCGCACTGATTTCCGCGCACGGCGCCTCGCAGACTTCTGCTGTTGCTCGTGCACAAACAGCGCAGACCACGAGGCAAAGCCCTGTGCCAATGCAGCTTCGTGCTTCAGCGCATAAATACCACAGTTCGGCGTCTTTGGGTGTCCAAAAACACCAACCGGTTCTTGGACGCGTGACAAGAAATACAGCTCATCCCTGGCCTCGAGATCCAGCACCCACTTCGGCGCCTTCCAGACACTCTGGCATTTTTTGACGAGGACAAAGAGCTCCTTGCAGCATACATCACAAAGCATAGCAAAACAGCGCTTGTCGTTAGGCTTGCTGCACGTCTCCAAAGACTCGTGCTTGGCTTCTCGAAAGCTGCACACCGTGCATATGGTACGCTGGAGGAAGCAGAGCCGGGACAAGTTATCGAGACTCGCTTGCACAGGCACCCCTCGCATCTTCAACCTCACAGGGGGCATCTCGTCATTGAACGCAAAGTTCTGCGGCGTGCTCATGTCGACCGCCTCAAGTCGCACGATGCCTTCTGAAGCTTTGAACGGCAGGTCGTAGCGAATGCATCTGCTGACGCTCTTAAGTAGTCCGCCATGCCAGATGGTCGGACACATTGTAAAATCAACCACGCGCCAGCTGCGGACATGCAGGTGTGCTGGTGTTTCTTTCCTTGCTCGATACTGCTCCGGCAACACAAAGATGGCATCCATCGCCACCAGGTCGCCGGGGACCGCGCGAAGATGGTGTAGCAAAACGTGACGCATATTTTCGTCGGCATCCATGACGCAGACCAAGCCGTGCTCGGTGTCGTGCAATGTCTTTGCTGCTGAGTGTACACTACAAGCAGACAAATGTGTAAGGTGGATGGCACACGCGAGCCGCGCATGCACAGCACCGGCGCGGTTGTCCTCGGACAGTAGGAAACGTACCGCGGCCACAAGTGAAAACGCGCGTGCGACTGCACGTACAAGCTGGCAAACTCATGCACGACTCTCCGCATCTTGCTGCTGACACGAGACAGCCGGACTAGCGTCGCAACGGCGTGGTCGGTGCGCTTGTTTTGGGGATAAGCATCGCGGTCAAACGCAAACCGCAGGATCGACAGCAGCACTTCCGTCGGTACCGCAGTGAATCCGCCGTGCGCAGGCCGCGCGCCCGCCGCGCGTGCAACAGTGAGGAGTAGAGGGCCACGGGCGGCTGCGTGCGCGGGCATGTTGTGTGCGCACTGAATTCGCGTTGCGAAGGACCAATGTGCCCAAATAGACATGTTTATTTCCAGTAAAATTTCGAATGCTGACACGTGCCCCCTTTTGCGAAACTTGAATCAAAAAGCTCAGCCGCCCTGGTCAGCGCGCGTCCACGCGCGCGCGGCGTCGGTGCCGGGCGCGGCGTGCGCCACGAGCGCGCGCAGGTAGTAGCGCGCCTCGCTCGGCTCGCGGAACGGCGGCGGGAAGCGCGCGGCGACCCCGCGGTAGAACTCGAACGACACGAGCCCGAACGCGCGCGTGTGCTTGCACAGAAAGTAGGTACCAGGCGGCGTCTGGGGGTCGCGCTGGTGCTCGTGCGCCGCGCGCGAGAGGCGCTCGAGGTCGAGCATGCTCGTGTCGTAGTGCTCGCTGCGCAGCCTGCGGCCCCGGCCCGCGCACGCGGCGCACACGCTGCGTGCGGAGCTCGCGAGGTCGTGGTCGCGCAGGCCCGCGAGGGGCACGCCGGGGTTCAGCGCGCAAAAGAGCGCAAAGAGCGGCGTGTCGTACGCGCGGCGGAAGACCTTGCTGTCGCCGGGGTCGGGGAAGGCGTGCGGGAAGCCGAGCAGGTGCCACTTGCACAGCACGACGACGGCAAAGACGCCGGCGTCGTGCGTGCGCGTAAACTCGCGGACGTCGCAGCGCGTGCCCGCAAAGACGTGCAGCAGGAGCAGGATGCTGTACTCGAGCAGCGGGAGCGCCGCGCTGCGCAGCACGTTGTAGCGTGTGCGCCCGGGCGTCTCCAGGCTCGTCGCGAGGCAGATGAGGCCCTTGAGCAGCGAGAGCCGGTTCAGCGCGGGGTGCGCGCGCGACGCACAGTGCTCGAGCGTCGCCAGCACGCACAGCGACGGGTAGTCGAGGCGCGCGTCCGCGCGCGCGCGGCGCTCGTCCAGCTGCTGCTCGGCCTTCTTGCTCGCGGGCTGGCAGATGTAGCACACGTGCACGGCGGTCGCTGTCTGCAGGTAGCGCAGCTGCGCCTGGTAGACCGCGTTCGTCGTGTCCGGCGTGCTGTGCGCGAGGAGCTGCGCGTACAGCGCGCAGTCCGGCACGGTGCGCACGTTCTGGTCCAGCACGATCGGGCGCAGGCACAGCAGGCACGTGCTTTGCGCGGCCTGTGGTGGAGGCGCGCGCACGATATGCTCGAGCGCGGTGTTGTTGAGCTGCTGCATGCTAAGCACGGGGAGAGTGACGTCGGGCGCAAACGCGCGCAAATGCAAACGGCTTGTGTTTCAGAGTTTACTACTCACAACTTGGACCACCGTGCCGCGAATACACGCAGATTCCAAACCCACGCGCTTGCACAGACACACCGCGGGCGGTTCCGGCGAGTTTCACTGCGCGGCGCATCGTGCTGCAAATACACGCAGATTCCGAACGCACGCGCTTGCACAGACACTCCGCGGGCTGTTGCTGCTAGTTTCACTGCTTATCGCACCATGCTCCAAATACACGCAGATTCCGAACGCACGCGCTTGCACAGACACGCCGCGGGCGGTTCGTGCGAGTTTCACAGCGCGGCGCCCGCGCGAGGCCTTTTCGCCGCCGCGCCTTGCGTGCTGGCCTTTGCGGCACGTTTGCGCCCGCTGCCGCCGGCGCCCGCAACGCCCGCAGCGGGCACGTTTGCCGGCATGCGCGGCAACTCCCGGCTTTGGAGCGAGGCGTCCGAGTACGTGATCAGATAGCCTGTCGAAATCGGGCAGAAGTTAGCACAAATGCATGTACGGGAGCGCCCGCACGTGCGGCATACGAGTACGTGATTAGGTAGCCAGTCCAAATCAGCACAAATGCACGCACAGGCGTGCCCGCACGGGGTTGCTGCCAATGAGCATACCTGGGTACGCGCGAGTGTTGTCGTTGATCACAAAGATTCGCGGTTGGGTTGTATTGTCGACCAGCGAGTGGAAGTGCTCTCCCCTGGCCCCGCTCGGATCCAACGGGGGGATGTTCATGCCCGGCCACCCAACTGCAAGACGCACGAGCAATCAACAAAGCACCCTCCCTGCTAGACGCCAAACAAACAACTCGCCAGCTTTGCACGATCGCAGCAAGCCTGTGCGTATCTGTGCATATGCGCTGGGACGCACCGGTGTAGACGCCGGTAACGATGCGGCTGAGAAACATGCGTAGAGGCTCTTTCTGCTCGCGGTCGTCGTCCCGCTGCACGGGTGCTGCTGCTGGCAGAGGCCTGTTGGCTTGCGATGAGCGCATAGCGGTAACCGCGTACTTGTGCGCCAGCGAAGCGTCCTTTGCAAAGTAAATGCCCGCGCCGTACACCTTGCCGTTGTCGCTGCCGGCAAGCGTCGCCTGGAATCCCTCCTCGACGATGCTTTCCCAGGGGGCTGGATCGCCAATGCGCACTGCCGCCTTCAAGTTGCCCTGCATGTGCGGGGTATGTACGCACGTCAGCAGCAGCGGCAGCAGAAGCAACAAGATGTACACAAAATCACATACCGGTGCATGGAATGCCAAACGCTCCATGGTATGCGTATTCCAGGCCAAGAACCGCGGAGCACCCGTCACCCTTTTTTCAAGCGCTCTCTGCTGCAGGTCGTAGATGCAGCGCAGGTCGTCGTTCTGCACCCGCTGTATTTTAAGTATGCCGATGTCGATTGGAGGCATCGACGCCATGAAACGGCTGCACGCTGCGCGATATTCCTCGCCCAGCGGGTCCAGATCGACGAGCACACCACCACGCGCACACCCGGACGGGGAGGGCGCCCAGTACCACGTTGCCAGGCTGCCGGCGTCGCTGGCGCCGTCAAACTTCACCTCGTCAAAGCACTCGGACGGTGTCTGAAGCTTGCCTACCGTCGGCAGGCCACCTTTGAAGGCGCCAGTAAACTTGCGCAAGAGTTTGCCGTGCGCGGGTAGGGCGTGTCCGTTGGCTTCTGCATCGGCGACGCGCTCACCAATGTCCTCATGTTTCCCAGGCGCATCAAAGTATTGGATTTCGCCGTTGCCCTGCATGAGGTCATCCACCCACTCCCCGGCATACCGCATCAAGTGCGCATAGCATCCTTTCTGCGTTGCTTCCAGTCCGGTCAGCGGGGCTTGTTGCGTTTCGAAAATGCCAAACGCGTGCCGCTTCCCGTCACGCCATACACCGTCGTAGACGTCCCCGTTCGACCACGTGAACCTCCCCTTGCCATCAAACGTGGACTCCGAAAGCTGGCCCTTGTAGTGGGAGCCGTCCGGCCATTCCATCACTCCGTGCCCGCTAAACTCAAGACGCTCCATGTTACCGTGCACAGTGCCGCTCACCTGCAACCCGGTGTTGGCAAACAAGTAGTTGCCATCTCCAAATGGCACATGGTGGTCGCCGTCCCTGCGAAAGCCCCCGTCCCACTCGTCCCTGCTCGCAGTGTGCCTCCACTTTGTAGCGTATGAGTCCGGTCCGGGCACAAGGGCCCATGTGTGCGCAGCGGTGGGAGTCTCCATCGCGACGCACGTGCGGCCAAGAAAGCAACTGTCAACGCGTGCCAGCACCAAGCGTGGGCAATGCAATTTCACCCAAGGGGTCTGGTGGGGCTTTAAGGCACATTTTCGGCGGAAATAGATTGGCCAAAATAAAGAAAAAAAGAAATTTTATTTGTATCTTTCGCGTAGCGTGTCGATCAAGTCTCGCGTGTCAATGCCCCCCAATCACCAGCTTGTGGCTGTGCCTGCGCCGCGAGCTACTGCCGCCGCGCGCGCAGCCCCGCGCCCGCCTGCAGCGCGATTTCCGGCGCGCCGCCCCCGCGGCGGAAGTTGACCGTGTACACCTGTAGGCACTGCGTCTTTGCAAACACGGTCTGCAGACAGCGCATGTACCCCTCCGCCTGCTCAATGTGGTCCGCCGCGCGCTCCTCGTCGTGGATGCTCTCGCGCACGGCCTTGAGCTCGAGCGCCGCAACGTAGCGCGCCTTCCCCGCGCCAGCGTTCGGGGCGTGCACAAGGATGTCGATGCGGTTATGCCCGACAAAGTGCCCGTCGCACAGCACCGGCAACACCACCTCCTCGTGGCACAGGAAGCCGCGCTGCCGCAGCTTGCCCGCGAGCGCCGTGCGCAGGATCTTCTCCGAGGCGTGCCCCGCGAGCCCGCGCACTACCTCGGCGCACGCCGCGCGCAGCTGCGTCTTGGTCAGCCGCATGCATGCACGCGGGCGGGCGTGAAGGCATAGCGCACTGTCCGTGCCTTTGTTTTCTTGCAGCGCGCCGCTGGCTCATACGTGCGTTTCCGAGATGATTACGTATGAGGTGTCGCGCGTGTCCAGGCAGCAGCTCAGCGCCGACTGCAGCATGTGCAGAAAGAACCTCCGCAACATGCTTCAACCTCCGCCTTCGCATGTGCTCGCAGTGTGTTTTTGTATTTTATGCAACCAGTGTACATCAAAACACAAAAACATATTCCGTACATGTGGTTACTGGATTCGACATGGAGCGACGCGCATGCACAAGCTGTCGAGCAGCGGCGTGCTGCGCGACGGCGTCGCGCGCCTGCAGGCGCCTGGCGGCGCAGACGTGCGCGTTGAGATGAGCCACCCGCCGCAAAACAGGCACGCTGCCTGCATGCCCCCCCCGCCGCGCACACGCATGCGGGCGTGATTGTTGATTGTGTATGAGCATGCCTTTGCGAGTCGAGCAGGCGCGAGCTGGCGTGCTACGTGCGCATCCCGTGCCGCCGTGCGGATGCGCAGCCGGTGGTGCACCTGCTACTCGGCGGGCTCGCGGTGCCACTCACGTTCCAGTGGACGGGCGCCAACAAGACGGCCTCCGAGCACCGCACCAAGCAGGCCGAGGACGGGCTCAACGCTGCAATCCACCGCATTTACGCGCAGGACAGCGGCGTGCACACGCTTGAGGACGGGCGCTACGTGTACGACTGCACGCTGCGGGTGCACGCTGGTAATTCGATTGTATGCATCGACCATGGTGCGCTGGGCGTGTGCACACCCCGGGCTGTGTGTGCACTGAAAGCCGGCTGGAGCGGGCAGTGATTCCGCCCGTGTCTGTGCAAAAAACAGGCCGCGGCACGCTCACCTGCAAGGTGCGCCGCACTTGCGACGTCGACGCCTGCTCCCGCGCGCTATACCAGTACCTCGGCGCAGGCGGGCTGCTGCTGCAATTCCGCGGCAAGGACGGCCGCCGCCGCAACAGCTACGTGCGCCACAAGCTCGAGCTCGAGCCACTGCCGGGCTGGCTGCGCCTCGACTACGAGGCACGCAAGCTCGACGCGCTGGTGCAGATCATGTGTGAGTTTTGCATGCACGTACATCAGCCGTAGACAAGCTCGACACACTTGTGGAGAGCACGCGCGAGTTTTACGCACTCAAAACACTTGCATCTTGTGCCTGTGCCTGATAGCAACTGACCGCCCGGCTGCGACAGCCGACGCCGAGGCCCGGCGCATCACGCGGCGCGAGAGCACGCTGCGGCGGCAGAAGGCACACCGGGACTTTGTGGCACAGCGGCTCTTCCTGCAGGCGGCCGTGCGCCGCTGCGGGCTCGAGCAGGCGCGCCAAGTCGTGCTGCCGCGCGCGGTCCTCAAAGCGTGCACCGAGCGCGCGGGGGTGCTCTGCGTGTACATCAAAGCAGAGGCACTGGTGCCGGCCCCGGATTCAGGCGGGTGTGTGGGTCCATCGCGTGTGTAATCGAATGTTGCTGCATGCACCGAGCGCGGGGGTGCTCTGCGTGTACATCAAAGCAGAGGCACTGGTGCCGGGCCGGGATTCAGGCGGGTGTGTGGGTGCATCACGTGTGTAATTGGCCCTTAGTGCTTGCACACGAAACGTGAGTTCAATCTTTCTTTAGCGCAGGCTCGTAGTGCAGTACCGAGAAGCGCACGTATAGCCCAGTCACGGTCACGAGCGGTGTGAACAACAGCCCCCCGGAAGTCGCGTCGAAGAGCGTAAACACGAATAAGGCCGGAGCTACCAGCAAGGCTACGAGCGCGTGCAGCCAAACAAAAAGCAACAACCTGAAGTTAGTGTCTTGATATTTAGAGGGCAGGAGCCCCCACATGACATAAACAATTTGCACACAATAATATGCCAGCCACACGGAAACTGTGTCGCTTTCCAGCCACTGGCCGCCGCCGTTCATACTCGGTAGCACGAGCACCACTTGTGCAGTCGCGTACGCGCACACGAGCACTCCCAGCACGAGCACGGGCGAGACTGTGCGGTCGCGGCGCTGGATGTTGCTGGTTATGGCATTGGAAAAGAGCAGCTGGGCCTGCATCACCAGCAGCACGCACATTACTCCGAGCGCGTACTGCCCGCCGCTGGTGGCGGCACACGCGGCCGCGCCGGCGGCGTGCATGCAGACCACGGTGCCCGCGAGGAGCGCGATGAAGATGCCGGCCGTGACCGCTGTGGTCGCCAGCAGCACGCCGTCGCACCCGGCCACAGAGGCTTCGTTTTCTGCCTTTTTTTCCGCAGGTTCGGCAGGTTCCTCGCTGTCTGGGTCCACGGCCTCGATGCTGTCGACGTCAATGCCCAAAATCCCGGCCGCGAGAAACATGAGCATCAAAAGCGCGACAAACCACGCAAACTGCACCGTGCACGCGAGCCGCGCGAGTGACATCGACGTGTCCGGCACGAAAAGATGCACCGCGTACGTGAGCACGCACTGCATGCCCGCGTACGCCACGTAGAAAAAGGCCTCGCGGAAGAGGATGAGCTCGATCATTGCCGGGGAACAGCGCGTGCTTATATGTACAGTCCTTGCGAAGCCCCGCAGTCTGTGGGCCAGTACGACAAACGCATGCTCAGGAGCGCAAACCCGGCAAACGCCGCGGTGTGCTGCAGAATGCGCATGCGGAAACAGATGCCCGGGCATGCTCAGGAGCGCTAACCCGGCAAACGCCGCGGTGTGCTGGAGGGTGCGAATGCGGGTACAGATGCCCGGGCATGCTCAGGAGCGCTAACCCGGCAAACGCCGCGGTGTGCTGCAGAATGCGCATGCGGAAACAGACGCCCGGGCATGCTCAGGCGCGCTAACCCGGCAAACGCCGCGGTGTGCTGCAGAATGCGCATGCGGAAACAGATGCCCGGGCATGCTCAGTACTGCAAACCCGGCAAACGCCGCGGTGCGCTGGAGGGTGCGAATGCGGGTACAGATGCCCGGGCATGCACAGTACTGCAAACCCGGCAAACGCCGCGGTGCGCTGGAGGGTGCGAATGCGGGTACAGATGCCTGGGCACACAGACCTCGCACAGCCCCGCAGTCTGTGGGCGAGTGGGACGAAGGCACGCTCAGCACTGGAAGCCCGGCAAACGCCGCGGTGTGCTGCAGACCTCACGAAGCCCCATCGTGTGTACCGAGTCGAGCTAGATGGGGTGGACGATATCCGCAGTTATTGTGGTTAATGTGTGCCTCTGCCTTGGCATTGGCCCTGGCCTGGCCAGCGAGCTGCTGCTCCCGGTCGCCGCGGAGCTCGCGGCCGCATCGAATGCATCACCGGGCTTGGCAGGCGTGGCAGGGGTCGGCGTGGGTTTTTTGGTAAAAAAGGAAGGGGCTTCAGGTGCCTTGTAGTTATGCCAACTGACATAGGCGACGAGCACGAGCATCGGCAACAGCACGACAAGAGCATACGCGCCAAGGTCGGACATGCTGACGATGACGAGGGCCGAGAACATTGCGATCCAGAGCAGACCGATTTTCAAGTAGCGCTTGTCGGGGGGCTCGGTTGCTTCTGCCGACCGTATCGTCTGTATCAGCGTTATTCCGTTCACGCAAAAGTCCGCGGCGATGCAGGTTGCCGCGACGATGTACAGGATTACGAGCTTTGTGTTCTCGAGCCAGGTCCGCGTGACATACTCCGCGTTCTCCGCTTGCGTTGCGCGCTCCGCACCCGGCGCGCAGGGCGACGCGGTCGTGGCGTTGCCACCTTCGGCGCAGGATGGTGCGGCTTTCACGTCGTACTCCTGTGCGCATAGCGACAAGAGCAGGAACGCATGGCACAAGCTGTACAATGCCACGGACATCTGCAGACCGGTGCTGAGCGGCACCATGTGCGTGTAGTGCATGGTCATCAAGTACGTTGAGACGACGAGCTGCGTCTGCATGACAAACAGCACCCAGACGCACGACCACGCGCCTGTGCTGCCCCACAGCGAGCGTACCATGCCGTCGCCGGCAGCGTACAAGGTGCCCATGGCACTCGCAAACAAAGCGAACCAGTGCGCGAGCATGACGACGAGCAGCATGCTCAGCCCGGAAGCCATGAGGTGGTCTGCGGCGCTCTCGTCGTCCTTTCGGGCAGGCGGCTGCCCGCCGCTCGCCTCGCTTTCGCGTGCTTTCTCGTCGAGTTTCTCCTCCTCGCTCGCGCTGGCAAACTGCGTGTGCACGCCAAGCGCAAACACAAACAGATACGTGCACATGAGCCACACGGTTTGCGTCCCGGCGGCCACCAAGCCCAGGCTCATCGTCGTGCCGAGGACCAGTGCGTCAAGGAAGTAGGCGACGAGAAACTGCAGCGCGGTGTACCAGAGCAGGAAGCTCAGCTTGCGCAGGAGCGTGCAGGGCACCATGTGGAGGATGTGTACTTTTGCGCGGGCTTTATATACACACGTGTGAAAGCATTCCAAAAGCTGGCATACTGGCACGTCTGTGCGCATATATAATATGCGGCGCTTGAGTGCTCGTGTTTGTGGAGCTCGGCCCTCGTGCTCGACGAGCGCCAGCAGGCCGCCGAGCGTGGGCGGCGCTTGAGTGCTCGTGTTTGTGGAGCTCGGCCCTCGTGCTCGACGAGCGCCAGCAGGCCGCCGAGCGTGGGCGGCGCTTGAGTGCTCGTGTTTGTGGAGCTCGGCCCTCGTGCTCGACGAGCGCCAGCAGGCCGCCGAGCGTGGGCGGCGCTTGAGTGCTCGTGTTTGTGGAGCTCAGTCCTCGTGCTCGACGAACGCCAGCAGGCCGCCGAGCGTGCGCGGGAGCAGGAACAGCAGCATATCGACTCCCACGATGACCACCGCAAACAACACGGTGATCGCGTGCGCGGGGTGGTCCGCGTGCGCAATGCTGGCAAGAATGATGGCGCAGGGCACGAGCCAAAAGAGAGAATTGAGCCAGAGCACAAGGTCCTGCCCGGCGCTGCTGGTTCTGCGCACATACGCCTCGAGCGCAATGGTGCCCAGCGCGGCAAAGGTGGTGAAGCAGAGGCCGACGTGCACGCGCCAGGCCTGCTCGTGCCTGTCGTCGCCAAACGAAAATATGACGTAGAGAAAAAGCACCATGTTCGACACGATTCGGGCGAGCGGAAGCCACAACAGGCTCAGGCGCGCGTGCGTGTAGGCGCACGTCAGGTGCTCGAGACGTGCCAGAAGAGCAGGCATGCACAGGCGACATGCTCGGGGTTTTATATAGCGATTTTGTGCTTCCGCTGCACGCGGGTGACACGTTGGGCTCCTCGTATCCCTGGCACCCGCCTACACCCGCGGCGTGCTAAAAAAGTCACGCGCGTCCGTTGTCGGCAGCGGCCACGGCCGCCAGCCGCCGTTGCCGGCGAACACGTGCGCCCACGCCACCTTGAGCTTGGGGTCGCGCATCTTGGCGGTGCGCTCCGCCTGACCGAGTTTGTAGACTCTGCGCACACTGCGCCGCGCCTCCACGTCCAGCACGCTGTTCGCTCTGTCTATGCCATGCTCCGTCTCAACAACGTAGCGCAGGTACTCGGCGCGTGCACCCGGCGCGTCGTAGCGCGGGAGCTCCTTGAGGCGCTTGTCCTCGACCCCAAGCAGCCCAAAGGCGGCACTGGGCTCCTTTTCGCAGAAGCACTTGACGTACACCTGCACCCCGCCGAGCAGCTTCACGAGCTCCGGCTGGCGCTGGTGCACAACAAGCACTAGGCACCCGTTGCTGCTGTGCGCGTGTCGTTCCTTCTTGGGGCAAAAGTAGCGCGGCGCGCAGAGCCCGGGCCGGCTGACGCGTAACTGCACAATGTCGTCCGCACCGACAAAGTTGTGCTGAATCTGCATTTTGATGCACGACGGAAAAATTTTGACGGGCTCTCGCGAGCAGCTGCTGTCCGCCCCAAGCAGCGCAGTGCGCACGCACTCGGGCAGCTCCGACGCCGCGTTCGCGCTCGGAGGCGCAGTGCGGTCTGATGGCGCATCACCCGCGTCCGCCTCGCGCTTGCGCTTGCGCCCTTCTCTAAACGCACTGCCGCGCGCTTCCGGTGTGCGCGGCGGGCCTGCGTACACGTCGTCGCCGGTGGTAACCCCCAAGACAATGCACCAGCGCCAGGACTCGGGGTCCGTGAATTCGTAGGAGCTCTGGAAGACATCGCCTTCATCCGTGGGTCCCCCGCTGATGCGCACGTGCGGGGTCTGTCCCGGCTTGCAGTTGCCGGGCAGCCGCAGCGGGCGGTTCTTGGTGTACACGCGCAAGTCTACCCAGTGCTCGGCCCCGCCGGACTTGCGTTGCCAGGTCCACTCGTGGCCGCTGAGCTTTGTGCGCACGAAATTCTGGACCACGGCCTTCATGTCACCGTTGTGGTTGTTGGGAAACCACACGTTGGCGTGGACGTGGTATGAGTTCTTGTAGCCGTCGTTGTGCGCCCGCGAGCCGCACGTCACCCACAGGCGCAGCGATTCCCATCCGTACTTCTCGCGGCAGTGCTCGCGCAGCAGCTGGCACAGGCGGCGAATGCCGGCATGCTTGGGGTCCGCGTCACCAATCCACTCCACGTCCAGGTACAGCAGGCACGGGGTGTCTTCGCGGATGATCTCGAAGCCGACGCGCTTGGCCGGTGGCGTCTCGAGTAGGTACTCGTAAAAGCGCGCCATGCTCTCAAACACGCCGTAGACGTACCCGCGCTTGCCGTCGCCGAGCGCCCAGGCCACGACGACGTGCCCAGGCTTGGAAGCGTGCACTTTCAAGGCCTTGGCCTGCTTGCCATACCAGGTGCCCCACGGCGGGGCGCCCAGCCTGCACGCCTGTGCCCCGGAGGCCATGTTGCACGGCGCCCGCGCCCGGCTTATCTATACGCAGCGGCGCGCGCGTGCCGTTTCTGTGCGCTTTTTCCGGGCTTAACGTGCACGCCTGCGGGTAAATACATAACGGCAACATGAAATTACCGCAAATAGAATTCCCCGATAAAAGCCCGTTTTGGTGCGGGCCTCACGCCGAAAACACAGCCAGGGTGCACGCACGGTACCATGGCCAGCGACATGCTCGAGTTGATGGACTCGTTCTTTGAGCCGGTGGTTGTCGTGCCGGAGAGCCACCCTTGTCACATGCGGCATTGCCACCGCAGCGGTTGCTTCCCGGACAAGTTCAAGTGGCTGGGAGGCACGCTGCGCGCCCCGCTGCGTGGCGTGCGGCCCGTATTTCACGGCGTTTGCCCAACGACAGACGCGCCCTTGCCGGTCGTTCTCTGTTTTGGGACGGAGAGTATGGACGCGACCAGCGTGCGCACACTCGTCTACGTGGGCAGCGCCCCCGAGCTGGAGCAACTACTCGAATGGCGCGGGCGCGAGTGCTACTTTGACGTCATGCGCTTTCACACCTTCGGAGGGTCGCATGCCCGCGCCGCCTTTGACGTCGTGCAGTGCGTCGGGCTGGCAGAGCATGCGGAGGCAGAGGATCCTGGCTTGAATCTCATGGCCGAGTGGGCGGGCAGTCCGGCGACGCTCTGTGAGTATCTCCGCTCGCAGGCGGACGCTGCCATGTGCTTGCTCGATGGGCTGATGTTTCTTGCGCTGGGTGTGCTCGAGGTGCACAGCAGGGGCTTCGAAAGGGAATCAGCCGAGCAGTTGCACCGGCTTAACCTCTTGCTCCTAAGCACCATTCCGGGGGCCGGCAGCGTTTCCGTGAAGGCAGCGCGCAGGGTGCTGCAGAGCTTTTGCCAGCAGCCCGCGGACACGCTCGAGGCGCGATGCCAGCTCGTGAAGGCGCTGGAGGTGCTGGGCATGGTGCTAGAGCGCAACGGGTCCTGGATGCAGGCGCTGGTGTACCTCGGAGTGGTGCACGAGCTTGCGGGCAGCGGTTGTGAGCGCGGACAGGCGCCACCGCCGCTCGTGTCGATGACGCGTCTTGTCCGCCTCGAGGTGATGCGCGAATCGCTTCTCGGGCCCGGCCTGGGCCTCCCGAAGCTGCGCACGTCCATGCTGGACCCAGCACTCAGCTGCCTCGTCACATCTTCTCTCATGCTGCAGCTCGACTTTGAGTTTGCGGACGTCAAACACCTGCACGAGCTGCCAGCCGACATCGCACCCGAGGCGTCTAACGCCGCGCCATCTGAGCGCATGCTCGCAGCACAGGCAAAGCTGCGCAACGCGCTCACAACGCGCAAAAGCATGGTCTCCCCCGTGCACGAGAGCCGCGACGCGGGCTTTGAGGAGGAGGGGAGCACTTTCACGCGCGGCGTGCAGCTCGAGCGCTATCTCTTTCAGCGGGCTTACTTGCTTACCACTTTGGAGCAGGAGGCAGACTGTTTGCCGCACGCTTCCCTCTCCATATGCATGCAGCTATGCCTGCGCGCGCTACGCGCGGAGCTCCTGCCGACGGCAGACGCCACCGCGCAGACGTGCGAGGCGCCGGCGTCCGCCTTCGAGGCCCAGCTGGCGCCCTTTTTGCTGGAAAAGAAGCCGACCTGGCTCGCAGAGCAGGCGCTGGCCGTCCTCGCCCTGTGCGAGGGAGAGCTCGGGAGTGGCGTGCAGGCGCAGTACAAGGCGTGCTTTGGCGATCCGACGTGCATACGCCGCGAGACGACTCGGCAGGCGGCCTGTGCACACGCGCACATCAACCTGAGCGCTCGTCTCAAGGCGACGCAGCCCGACGCTTCGTACAAGCATATGATGAAGGCGTACAAGTACCAGCAGCGGCTTGGCCTCGACGAACCGCACAGGCTGGTGTGCGCCAGCGTGTGCGACGTGAGTGTTTTCTTTGTGCTGGGCCAGATGGTACTCATGCCCGGCCCGCAGTCCTCGCAGAATCTGCGCGAGCGCATGGCCCTCAAGCTGCTCGCGGCTTTCTTTGTCGACGTGTGCCAAGACGTTTTGGTTCTCGAGCTGGTCATACGCACGCTGCGCGCCTCGTATTCGCACTACACGAGCGTTGGCAGCTACGCAAACGTTGCGCGCATCCTACTCCAGCTCCGCGAGCTCTCGCCCATGGACTATGGCTTCCTGCACGTGCACATCGTGCGCCTGGAGCATGCGGACGGTGTGCTGGAGTGGCATGTCGGCGGCAGCGTGCCGCTCATTATCGTCTGCCGGGGCATGCTCGAGTCTGTGCAGAGCCGTGCATGCCCGTACCTGCCCTTTACCGGGCCGTGGGCGACGGAATTTCGGGTTGGCGATTGTTTCTTCGCGAGCCCGAACGGCAAGCTAGTGGACGCTGTGTGCACGGTCGCGTGCAGGAGCACCCGCATCGAGGGGGAGCATCCGACTGTGCGCGTCGCGGTGAGCCGCCTCTGCAACTGCCGAGGGTGCATCATATTTGAGGACACAGAGGCCTCGTGCAAGTATCGGTTATGCTCCCCGCTCGAGCTTAATGTACGCGTGAATATGCGTGTTGCAGGGCGGGTGTTGCAAGACGATGTAGTGGCAGGTGCACCGTTGCTACCTGCGCTCCAGCGCCTGGTCGCTGCGGGCAGTGCCACCACCCCCGACGCGGGGTGTGCATATGTCTTTTTCCAAGGCGGGTACGAGCAGATCTTTGCCGGAATGACCCCCCTCGGGTGCCTCGGGAGGCCACTCGTGCTCAGGCACATGCAGCACCTCCATGTCGTGGCCGTGCACCGCAGCGAACTTGGGCAGCGCCGCCTTTGCCGCCAGAGTTCCATCGCGCAGGGCTGTGCGCTGCAGCTGGCGGACAATGTGCTCTACCAGTGGCTCCGTTGTGACATGCCGGCGCTCGACGAGCACCCAGAGCTCGTGTTTCGGCTCGTCGCCGCCGTCGGCAGCGGCCAGCTCCCAGCCAGCATGCTCGCCGAGCAACGCGTGCAGGCCTTTCTGGCTCGGCTGACGCGCGTCGACAAGGAGGCGTGTGCGTGTGCCGAGACCATGGCGCGCGTCCTGTGCGCCGAGCGGCACGCCGGTTTCTACGGGCTTCGGGCGTGCATGCAGCGCTTTGCAGGCCTGGCGGCACACGGGCTGCTTGATGACGCCAGTCGCTGGCTTGAGCGCGTGCGCGCGCTGTGGGGCCCACATGTTCTCGAGCGCCTGCGTGCCGGCGGTGACCCGCGGCTCGGCTCGTTCGACGCGCTCTTCCTGCAGCTCTTCTTTGTGCTGCACCTACTCCCTGCCGCACATTATGTGCTGGCTCCTCCGGACACTGCCGAGCTGCACGGTGACGAGCATCTGATGCTCGTGCGCGAGGCCGTCGACAAGCTCGAAATGTGCGAGAACATGCTTGCAACGGCGTGGTGCAGCCCGGCGCAGTGCGCTCTCTGGCACGCGTGCATGGCGCAGGGCTTGCGGAGCCTTGGACAGAACAAGAAGCGACTTGCGTCCACCGTGCACCTTGGCAAGGCGGCGCTGCGCAAATGCAGGGCTGATGCAGGTGCGCACGACGCGCTGCTGGACAAGCGTGTTCTCAACGGCTGGGAGGGGTCGCGCTTGCACACTTTGACAATCGAGGAGGTCGAGCACATGCTGCTGGGCGTGTTTGTGCCGGCGAGGGCCGCCGACAGTGCCGCAGAAGTGCCAATGCCGGTCGCAGCCCCAGCACCGCCGGTGGCCACCGAGGCACAAGCCCAAGGCGTGCAAGCACTGCTCGACGCACCAAGCACGAGCACGGTCGCCAGTCACGCCCCAGATGACGAGAGCGAGAGTCTCTGCACGTGCATCGTGTGCATGGAGCACCAGGTTACGGCGCGCATGTATTGCACGCATATGCGGCATTCAGTGCACATTGCCCTCGCTGACATTCGGCATGTGCTGGCAGCGGACCCACGTGCTTATGCCCTGCCGGCACTTCTTGCTTTGCCGCCTATGCGTGGCACAGCTCAGCCAGTGCCCGCTATGCAACGAAAAGATCCAAGACATTTTGCGCATTTACATGTAGAGTCGCGGCTATATGGCCCGGATCTGTCTTCACACATTCGTGCCCACACGCCGACGCTCTAGCACGAGTGTGCGTGCTTGAGGCCGCTGGAGATGAATAGGCAGGGTGTGTCTTTATGCAGTATATGCACAAACTCAAGTGCACACACTGAGACTGAGCGCTCGAGCACGCATACCAGCCCCGCAGCTGCTGCACATTTGCACCTGCCTGCCGCCGTGGGTGCATATACTACTAGTGTTTATGCATAAACTCAAGTGCACACGCTGAGACTCAGAACCCAGCGCGCGCTGGCGCCTCGGCTTGGAGCTCTTGCTCGAGCGTGGCCACGAGTGCGCGCAGCTGCTGCACATTTGCACCTGCCTGCCGCCGTGGGTGCATATACTACTAGTGTTTATGCATAAACTCAAGTCCACACGCTGAGACTCAAACGCCAGCGCGCGCTGGCGCCTCGGCTTGGAGCTCTTGCTCGAGCGTGGCCACGAGTGCGCGCAGCTGCTGCATATTGGCACTGGCCTCCCGCTGCCGGTTGAGCTCGCTGGCAGTAGCCTGCTGCCACGCAAGCCGCATGCAGCCCGCCCAGTCCTGCCGGTCCACGGGGCGCGCGTTGCGTGCGACGCAGGCTGCCAGGCCCTCGCAGTGCATAGCGAGCGCGCCAAGCACGAGCTTATCGAGGTGCTCGCGCGCACCGTGCCCAAACTCCTGTACAAGAACGTGGTCGGCCGGCTCGAGTGCCTCGCCGGGGCGTGTGCGCAACAGGTTACAAACCAGACGCAGGCTGTTTTCAGGCAGGCAGAGCACAACGGCGTCGTACTGGTCCCGCTGCTCGAGCGCCGCGGCCGCGCGGACGTCCGCGCTCATTTCCTCCACGGCGGCCTCGTACTCGCGCAGGCGTGTGGCGTCTGGGGCTGCAGGCAGCCCGCGCAGCGTAAACACACGCTGTTCTTCCACATGCTGCTCGGTGCGCTGCTCGTGCAGGCCGCGCGCTTGCTTGCACAGCTCCTCGAGCGCCGCCTGGTGCACATTCTTCCTTGCGAGCCGGGGCTTTTCCACCGCGCGCTCCGCGCGTGCCGCCGCGATCAGCAGCGACCGCACCGGCCCGTGCTCGAGCGCGTCGGTGCAGTAGTCGGCGAACGTGGGCTTGCGCCGCGCGCCCGCCCCGCACGCGCTGGCGTGGCGCATTTTTTTGCGAGTAGGCTTCCAATGACCCGCCAATGCTTTATTGTCTTCAGTGTGTTTTAGGGTTGATTTCCTATAAGCATCTTCGTATTTTAAAATGCGCCCACCTTGCCGTACAAGATCAGGTAGATGTGCACGGCATACAGCCCGGAGTACAGCACAAACTGGCACGTTTCTCGAGTCGCGAGCATGTGCCCACTCGCAAAACAGCAGGCCCAAAAGGCCACGTAGCGGCAGAGCACGTGGCACCAAAAATGCGCTATACGTGCACCTGCGCGGGGCGGGGTAGCTGGCTGCCCATGCACGCGTTGCAGTGCCGCTCCCGCTCCGAACAATAGCGCCAAGAGCGGCCACCAACCAACATGGACTTGTGCCAGCACAAGGACCACACCGAGGCGGTCTACGTTGTGGTACACAGAGTCTACTTGACCAGCGCACGCCAGGTGCCGCCAGTGCAGCATTGAGGCCACGGCCGTATGCACGAGCGTGCCAGCCAGAAAGGGTTTTCCGTTTTGTAGTGCCGAAACCAAGGGCAGCACCATCCACACACTGGTCTCACAAAATACCCGCGCGTGTCTCGGCGAAACCATGCCGACGACAGTCCACCAGCGCGGAGTCTACGCGCACAGGTGCTCCACCGCCACGTGCTTCATCGAGTTCGGAAACAGCCGGTCCTCGCCGTGCTCGTTCGGCAGCACGTACAGCATGCGGTCGCGGCGCAGGTGCGCGACGTCCGCGCGGAGCTCCGGGTACTGCAGGAACCAGTCGCTCGCGTCCACGCCGGTCGGGTTCAGCAGCAGGAACTTGAGCAGCGACGCGCGGTCGGCGACCGCAAACGTGCACCGCCACCCGTCCGCGCCCTCCATGAAGAGCCCGCTGTCCACCAGCACGGCGCGCGCCGTGGTTTGCCCGAGCTTGAAGCCGAGGTCGGCGCTCCCGACCTCGCGTGCTATCTCTTCGCCGGTGAACACGCGCGCGCGCGGGAGCGCACAGCAGGTCGCGCCGGTGATGCTGTGTTTCGTGCCAACGTGCGGCTTGCGCTCGTGCGCGTGCGCGGGCGTGCAGGCACAGCCCGGGGCGTGCCACGAGTGCCCGCGGAAGTAGAGCTGCAGCGTCTCGAGCAGCAGGTGCTCGCGCGTGAGGTGCACGTCCGCGGCCTCGTACGACAGCGGAATGTCGACGCGCGGGCTCTCGTGCTCGTGCGCCGCCCCTTTCGCGATCAGCCGCCCGTGCTGCACGTGCACGCGCACCACCGCAAAGTGCGTGTCCGCAGGCACGTCACCGAACGCGCGCCGCGTGTGCGCGTCGTACATCGTGCACTCGCCGGGCTGCGCGCCCATGCGCTGCGAGGCGTACCTGAACGCGAGGTCCACGCTCGCCGAGAAGCACGGCGGCATGCTGCACGTGGTGGGTGCCGCCGCGGAGGCGGCAGTTGCGCTTGCTTTTTTTTTGCTAGGGCATGGCTTGCTAGTTTGGGCTTTTCCGACGCAAGGTGTGTGCTTTTGCGCAAATGCTGTGCGCTCTCTGCTGTTTGGTGGCGCAGACGCAGGCACGGCACTTTGGGCTAACACAGTGGAATATGCTGTTTACTTTGACCACAAACAACACGTGCCTAAGTTCAATCCATGCGCAGTCGCTTACTCGGAGGTTCTAGCACATCGTGGCTCGAGCCCGCCGCTTGCGCGTCCGCGGCCGCGGGCGCTGGCTGTGCCTTGAGAAACTGCTCCAATCGCGCCTTGGCGTCTGGCAGCCACTTCTTGTACTCGGCCTCTTGCGTTTGTTTCGCTTCAAAGTACGAAGCGCAGGCCACTTCCGCGGGGGAAAACGTATCCAGCTTTTCTCCAGCCTTCTGCGAAAGCCGATTCAGATGCAATTCGAACACCCCCACCAGCGCACGCATGTATTCGACTTTCCAAATAAACTTTTCCAACGCCTCTTCGGACTGGTCGCCCTGCGGAGCTTCCAGACGCGGCGAGAGCTCCTGCTGCAGTATTGTATCATCAGACCGGGCCAGCTCGATGATGTGTGACAACACATCGTCCGCCGTCTTCGGTTCAGAATAGAGGGGGGCACTGTCGGCGCTGCGGGACATGGTGCGTGCGAGCCTCCTTGATTGAGTAGTTGCACGAATGTTGGTGCATATATACACTTGTGCCAAATCCGGTGCTCCAAATCGGGCGAATTTTACTTTTGAACCACAGGCAAATGAACCGTTTTTGTGCATGACAAAAAAAGGTATTTTGTACTCACGGGGTACATAAGCGACACACTAAAACTAGCACAAACCACAGTTGTCTTGTGCGGAGGGTTTTGCGGTCGCGGCCTTGAAACCGAACACACAGGTTGGCTTATGTGTCAGGTCTGCTATCTGCAGCACCGAGCGCGACTGTGCAGTGGAAGTGTGTGGGTGTGACTGCACGAGAGCGGATCGTCTGTGCGTAGGTATACTGCAGGGGCTTCTGCGGTGCACGTAGGTGCTTTCTGTGACAGCAATGGACAACGCAAAAGTAGGCTACCAGAGCGGCAGGATGACGTGCCGCCGCTGGCGTGCGCTCACTGCATATGTCTCCGGGGTGCGCATCGCTGCTTCCGCGAGTGCATCAGACACGCCGAAAGCGGGCTTGTGATTCTTGCTTGTACATATGCAGTTTAGAAAAAAGCTTGGTTGCAGTACACACGGGTATAAAAAGACTGGGTGTGCTATGGCACTCAATAATGCCGAAACGCAAAAACATGCACAACGGTCCGGAGACAGAGGTCGAAGAGACATACGTGCCATCACCATGTAACCACATATGCACCGGCTTTTTTGCGCCGTCAAACGGCCCGCAGTCGTGGCAGGTCAGCTTTCCGTACGCTTTGCAGTCAAAAATTGTGCTTCCAGATGCACACGCGGAGTTGTTCCAAATGTTGCAGGAAAGCGTCACCGAGGGCAGTGCCAGGTGGGCTACGCCACCTCACAGTCCCAGAGCTGCCGCGCAGCCGACGTGCGCACCCCGCACGCCGCGCAAGCCCCTTTAGGCACGTCTGGTGGTTCTGTGGTAAGTAGTAATAAACGTATAATTTATCGTTTCAAACTTGAGTTCTTGGCATTCGTGTGTGCACATGTACCTCACACCATCTACATTGCTATGCCGGTTGCAGCTTTGATCCCGGACCTCGCGCCACCACCGCCGGGGCGTCCGCCAGAAACCCGTGCAGCACCCGCTCTCATTTTGCGCAAACTGTCGATGTTTTCTTGCGTTCAAGAAGACAGCCGCGACAGACAGGCGGTGGGTAACCGGAAAACGGCTGAAACGGCACGGAGCATTCTCTCGTGCAAGTGGCACATTTACCATACCAAAAATCTGTCTTGTTTTTGTATTTTTTCCAGTTTGCAAGCGGTTTACAAATGGTTACTACGTTTTCGAAAACCGATTCCAACCACTCATCGTACCCCTCTGAATCAGACAAAGTCGGCCGCAACGCACCTTCCCCGCCGATCTTTATGTGCATGTTTGATCGTGGCAGCGTCCAGTTTACTTATATACAAACCTCAAATACTCAGCCTTTTCTTCGATACACAGTGCATACCCGCAGCCAACCTTGTCGTGAGGTTTCGATTGGCGTGCCTTTTGTCTCACATCGAAATTACACATGGTATTGGTATTTGGCATCGGCTTGTTCTTTTGAAAGAAACAGCACATGCTCAAGTCGCACATCGCGTGCGCACGCCGAATCACGTTTCATTCGTATGTATACTGCAGGGGCTTCTACGGTGCACGTACGTGCTTTCTGTGATACCAAAGGACAACGCAAAAGTAGGCTACCAGAGCGGCAGGATGACGTGCCGCCGCTGGCGTGCGCTCACTCAGTATCCGCCAGAAACCCATGCACCTTGCTGCTGCTTGCGGACATCCGCCTCACAGCATGTACACCGCCATGCCGGGCCCGGGTTTCACTCCGGACCACCCGCCAGCACCGCCCGAGCATCCGCCAGAAACGCGTGCACCACGCGCTGCTGCTTGCGGACATCTGCCTCACTGCATATACACCGCCATGCCGGTTGCAGGTTTCAGTCCAGACCACCCGCCACCGTCGCCCGGGCGTCCGCCAGAAACGCGTGCACCACGCGCTGCTGCTGCTCCGAGCGCATGTCCGCAAACGGCGACGTCGGCGCCGGCGGAGGCACCTCGTGCCCGATACCCGCCGGCACGACGAGGTGGTACTCGAGCAGTGGCATGAGCGAGTCTGCGGTGATCGGGTCGCGCGCGAAGAAGACGCGGAGGAGCTGCAGCACGACATCGCGCAGCTCGCCCTCGGCGCCGTAGGCGCGCGTCGTCGCCACGATTTCGCGCACGTTTTCGAGCAGCACGTGCTCGGATTGCGCGTTCCGTTCCCACGCGCACACGTACAGCTTGTAGTGCTCACAGAGCTCGTGCAGGAACATCTCGCTGAGCACGCAGCCCGAGCCGCGGATGAGCCTCCGTGCGGTGATCAGTGCCAGGTGCTGCAGGAGCTGCGAGCGCGCGCCGCGGTGCGCCGCGGGCGTGTCGGCAGCGGCTGCGCCGGCCTTGGCGGCAGCGTACCACACCATGGTCGAAAATAGCTCCGGGCGCGTGCTCCAGCGCAGCGCCGCGCACTGCACCTCGTGCGCGGCGTACAGGAGCAGCAGGCGCTGGCGCAGCTGCGGGTGCGCGCGCAGGGCGACGCGCTGCTCGTAGGCCCCGAGGTCGAGAAAGGCTTGCACGCCTCGAGGCACCACGGGGCTGGCGGCGTCGTGCTTTGCCGACACCCGCGGCTCCTGCGCGGTTTCCAGCATGCGCGCCTCAAGATCTGCGCACGCCAGCATGCGCACACCGCGCGCCACTGCTGTCTGCACTCGAAACTTGAGGCCTCATGTCGAATTTGTGTTTCTGCGTGTGTTTGTACGAAAGGCCTGCCAGGACATGACTTTACATTCCCTGGGCTCCCGTGCGAGGCGTATATATGCCCTTTTCGCATGTTCCAAAATGCCGGGCGGCAAGAACGTCGTGCTCGTCGGCACCGCCGACCCCGGCACCGGCGCGCCACACAGCATGTTCTTCACCAACGGCGAGCTGCGGGCGCTGGTCGCGCGCGGGGAGATGCGCGCGCTGCCCGTGTGGCTCGAGCACGGCGACGCGAGCAAGGAGCAGGTCGGGCAGGTCGAGTACGCGTGGGTCGCGCCCGACGGCATGCACGTGCTCATCTCGCTCGACGTGAGCCTGATCCGCTCACGCGCGATCGTGCAGTGGATCTCGGGCGGCATCTTCTGCGGGCTCTCGCTCGGCTACCGCGCGCAGATCGACAAGGCGTTCAACGTGTGCGCCAAGACGATCCACGAGATCAGCATCGTCAGGGACCCGTACCATAAGAGCTGCGTGATCGACTTTGTCGGCGAGCTGCCCGCGCTGCCGCTGCCGCAGCCGCTGTGGAAAGCAGGCACGACACGGAAGCGAGCACGCGTGTGAGCGTAAGAAACACTGCACACTCGCTCGGAAGGGCAAGACTGCAACGTGTTCCGCAAGCATAGATTTTTTTGTGCTTGGTAGAATTCATAAAATCTGACACAGACAGACTCAAAGCACGCTGCACGCCCGCGCATGCACCAGCTGCTCGCGCACTTTGGCGTGCCGCTCGGACACCTGCACATGTGGGCGCTGTCCTGCGTGCTGCAGGGCGCCGCAATTGGCCTGGCGAGTGCCGCGATGCTGTACGCACTGCGCGGCGGCACCGCCGTACCCGCGCGCAAGCCTGCGACGCTTGTGCACAAGCACTACCTGTACAGGGCAAGTGCCGAGCTCAAGGCGCAGCTTGTGCGCTTTATACAGCAGCAGGGCCCGCACCGCCCACCCACAGACGTAGCCGCGTTTCTCGAGTCCATGTCCGTGTGCTGGACGGCGACGCGTGGCGACCGCGTCGTGGGCGTCGTGTTTGTGCGCGCCAAGCTGTGGGCGCTGCGCAGCGAGCTGTACGGCCCGCGCGACATGCTGTACGCGACGTGGACGCCCGCGCACTACATCTCGCTCTGGGACGACATTCCGACCACCGACGGCTTTGAGCAGCGCGTCGTGACGACGCTCAACGTGCGCGCGCTGCTGGTCTCGGCACTGTGCCGCCGGGAGGGGGTGGGGCGCCTGTTGATGCGCGCGGTACTCAGCGACGCGCAGCACGGCACCCCCAGGCCGCAGATGCTCGAGCTACACGTCGACAAGCAGCCAAAGCAGGCGCATGCCTGGCTCGTGCAGTGGTACCAGCGCCTGGGCTTTATCGTGGTGCAAGCGCGCCGGCACGATCTGCACCTCGCGTACTTTTTGGCGGGCGAGTAGGCACGCACCGGCGCTCTGCGCCCCGTCGTGCATGGCACTGGAATAAAAACTCACACGTGACACATGGGCTCTGGGCACCGAGAGCAGAGGGCGCCGGTGCGTGCTGTGACGCGGCGCGCGGGCACGCCAGGACCGAATCACTCGGCTGTGAATATGTGGGTATATATGTTACCGCGCGCAAGCGGCAAGGATGAGCTCCGCACTGCCCGCAGCTGAACCTGGCACACCCGCCTCGGCCGCCCCCCGTGGACCCGCCAACGCTGCCGACGCGCCCCCGGTCGAGAGCCAGGGCCCCGCGCCCGTGGTGCCGCCTGCCGCTGCAAACGGCGGCGAGGACTCGCTGCAGAAGCTGCTCCAGCACATGGAGGGGCTGCAGAACCAGAACTCGGAGCTCGTCGAGGTGCTCGAGACGCTCGCCGCGAGCAAGCGCCAGGAGCTCGACGGCATCATCGAGCAGAGGCTGATGCCCTGGATCAACGACCTGCAAATCCCGGGCGAGCTCAAGGAGAACTTTATCCGCGGCATCAAGGACGCGTGCCTGAAGCCGACGGATAAGAAGAGCTACAAGTCGCTGCTCAACTTCCAGGCCAACCCCGTGCTCGAGGTCATGTGCGGCGCCGCGCAGGCGCACGGCGAGGCGATCCGCAAGGTCGAGGACACGCGCCGCGAGCTGCAGGACGCAACGCTCAAGAGCCAGCAGCTGCACGCCGACGCCAGCGCGAGCTCGCGCCGCGTCGAGAGCACTGCCGACCGCGTCATGTTTGCCAAGCCCGACGACCGCCTCGCGGGCGGCAAGCGCGCGATCGACGACGTCGCACCCGACGAGGCCCCGCAGCAGTCGCGCTGCTGGAACGCGCTCTTCGAGAGCTTCAACTAGATTTTGTACACTAGCCTTCATGTACTCTGAAACTGTACGATACACTAATAACATGTGAAGAGTAAGAAAATGATAAGATTAAGATTCAATGAAGCTTTCTTTACACGAGCTCGAAATCATGCATCTCGTCCTCGTGCGCGCGCGCGACGTGCACAAAGTCGTCCGGGGCTTCCGTCGGTACGGGGGCCGGGGCGGGTGCCGGAGCAGAAGGCAGGTGTTGTTTTTTCTTGCGCTTTGCGTGCACTGCGGGCCGCGGCTCGCGCGGGGGGTCCCAGCGCGCCCCGACCGGGCGTGCGGTATGCTCCCAGCGCAGGCACGAGCGTGGGTCCTGCAGGTCCAAGATGCGCAGAAACATCCGCCCGCAAGCTGGCTGAAATGCGGCCTTTATATGCTTGCGGGGGCTTGTGTCCCTTTGTTGTATTTTAGTGGATGGTCGGTGCATTGTGTTTGCGCGCGGCAAGAATCAGCGCGCGCCCGTGCGTGTGCTCTCGAGCACGTGGTGCGAAAACAAGGCAGAGAGCTCGCACTCGGTGGCACCGAGCGCGCGCAGCGTGTGCACGTGTGCGCACGCAGACGCATGCGCCGCGCGCATGCTGACATCCAGCGCCCTGTGGTTGTCAAGCTCCCTGCTCAAGGCCTGCTCGCTGCGCAGGCAGACATCCAGCGTCCTGTGGTTGTCAAGCTCCCTGCCCAAGGCCTGCTCGTTGCCCAAGGCTTGCTGATGCGGCATGCTGACATCCAGCGCCCAGTGGTTGTCATGCTCCCCGCTCAAGGCACGCCCGCTGCCCAAGGCCTGCTCGTTGCCCAAGGCTTGCTGATGCGGCATGCTGACATCCAGCGCCCAGTGGTTGTCATGCTCCCCGCTCAAGGCACGCCCGCTGCCCAAGGCCTGCTCGTTGCCCAAGGATTGCTCGTTGCCCAAGGATTGCCAATGCGGCATGCTGTGTCGAGCTGCGCCACGTGCGCACGCGTCCGGGCCCGGGCTTGTGGATTGCGGGCTCGTGGCGATTCAGCCAGAGCGAGACCGACAGCAGGATGCGGAAGAGCAGCAGTAGCACGATGAGTGCTTGCACAAAGAGCATGCCTTTGTACCGATGCGTTTGGGGTGCAAATTTATGAAAGGCTTTTTATTTCCAGTCACCGCATTTATTGGCCGTACTGGCTTTCTGTGTGCGTACTCAGCTGTCGAGCAGCACGCGCTTGCGGAAAAACGTGAACGAGCCCGCGGCGGGAAACTGGCGCACGACCTCCCACTCGTGCACGTTGCGGCGCGCATCGGCGTTGTATGTGCACGCTTAGCTGTCGAGCAGCACGCGCTTGCGGAAAAACGTGAACGAGCCCGCGGCGGGAAACTGGCGCACGACCTCCCACTCGTGCACGATGCGGCGCGCATCGGCACCGAAGGGCCGCAGAAACAGGTACGGCGTCTCCGCGCACACGAGCGCGAGATCACGTACCCCGGCGAGCTCCTTGTGCGTGTACAGCGCGGGCACAAACGCGAGGTTGAGGCGCTCGGGCGCGTGCAGCGCAAACTTGAGCCATGGCCCGCGCTCGTCGCTGCCGTGCTCGCCCGTGCGCACCGTAACCCCCGCGCTGTTGTACACGCGCACCGTCTGCGCGACGATGGGGTGCACGCGCTCGGCCAGCGCGCCGAGCTCCCCGCCGGCGTCCTGCGTCTCCGCGTGCCTGCGCTTGCGGGTCGTCGCGAGCACGGGCGCCTCCAGGTCGGCGGCCTCGCTAAACTCCAAGCACAGCGTCTTTGGCGTCAGAAACGGCCCTCGCATGCGCGTAGGGAACGCGCGGAAGAGGGAGAGGAGAAAGTCCGCGCCCAGCGTGATGCCCTCCGCGAGGTTGACGCTTAGCTTGTCGCGCTCCCCACCGCGCACCGAGGTCCAGCTCTCGAAGCCGACCCCGGGGTTGTACGCCTGGAGCAGGTGTAGCGCCTCGTCCACGGGGCCGACGGCGGCGGGTGCTTGCGCCGCTGGTGGCATTTGCGAGCGTTTGCGGGTCAAAACATCGCTTTTATATACGTTTCCAGGCGCTTTCTGTGTGTTTAGACACCTGTCGCCGGGTACGCGACCTGGTATTGCTGAAAGGTATGTGCGCTCGGATCGGGCGCTACTAACGCAGTTGGCACCCCTGGCGGGTATTGTTGAAAGGTATGTGCGCTCGGATCCGGCGCCACTAACGCAGTTGGCACCTCTGGCATGTAGTTGACACCGTACTGTTGGCTTGTAAGCGGCGCCTTTTCCAGGTCGACTGGCGCTTTCTTAAATTTGAATCTGGATTTCGCATTGTACAAGGCGTCAAACAGCACGACCAAGAACAAAAGAAAGCCGATGCCAGCGAGAGTCCACTTGGCCGTGCTACCGATTGGCGCCACTGCTCCTATTCCTCCAAGGAAGACAGCAGGGAAAAAAAAGACGAATCGAAACGGCGAAGCCCAACACCACCGTTTGTTTGGATCCACCTCTGTAAAACCACTAGTCTGTAGACCCATTCAGGTACATTGCCGAGGAAACTAGTGCTTTATATATAATCCATGCGATCTGCGCATGCGCGGTGCACTGAACAGCCGGGCTGTGCTGGTATCAGAGCCCAAGGCTTGAGCGTGCTGAATGGTGTAGCTCTGCACTGCAATACCATTGAAGCAGCAAACCGACTCGCTACGGGCTTGTGTGCGTGTCAAAACGCCTCGAGCATGTGGCACGTCGCCGGCGGCCGGTCGCGCACCGTGAGCATGGGTGTCTCCAGTTTTTGAATTTCCCAAAATAGCATCGACCGAAAATAGATTTTTGGGTATATAAAAGAAAGGCCCCGAACTACCACTACTCACTCAAACTGGGATTGCAAGATGCCATACAATACTCGCTCACAGGAGCGGCAGCAGGGAACGGGGGACGAGTTGAGTTGTGCGATCGGGAAGCAACAGCAGACGCCAAAGATGGCAGGCACTACTGGCTCGCGGAAGCGGCAGAAGGTGATGGAGCGCAAGCAGAGTTGTGCGAACAGCAAGCAACCGAAGGCGCCGAGGACACCCGACTACACGCCGCCATGCTCGCCCACGTACGCGCCGGCTTATAGCCCGCCCGACCACACGCAACTGTGCATGGTGGACGGTAAGCCGGTGACGACCGTCGCATTGTCGGTCTGGGACGGCGACCCAAGCTCCAGCAAGCACAAGTGCACGCCTAAGTCGCCGCCCTGCTCGCCCAAGTATGCACCAACGCGTGCGCAACGGCCTGGCTCTGGCACACGCTGCGGAACCCCGACCTACGCGCTGGGACCCGTTTAAGTGCGAGTCCAAACTTTAATGTGCGCTGTTGTTATACCAGTAAAGCTCTGTCAAAACGCCTCGAGCACGTGGCACGTCGCCGGCGCGAGTGCGTGCGGCGGCCGGTCGCGCACCACCAGCAGCCCGTCCGTCTCGTGGGGCAGGTCCGACATGGTGCACACGCGGTCGGCGTACTTGCCCGGGCCCACCCACTGCAGCGTGCAGCGCGCGTCGCCGATGCGGCACTGCTCGAGGCTCGCGCGGTGTGCCAGCAGTCGCTGGTAGCGCTCGGCCGCCGGCGGCAGCGGCTGCGCGGGGTCGTAGCCGTCGTAGACGAGCAGCACCGGGCTGGGGGCGGCCTCTGGGTCTTGGTGCGGGTGGTCCAGCGTCAGCTGTGCCAGGAGCACAAAGCGCCCGCTGCCGGCGAGCTCGCGCGCGGGCGTCTCGTCCGCCTCAAAGTACCGCACACCGGTGCACGCGTGCTGCGCGTCGTGCATCGCGAGCCCCAGGAGCGGGCGCGCCGCGGCGTGGTCGAGCAGCACAAAGCAGTCGGCGGCGTGCGCCGGGCGCCACGTGCACTGCGCGTCTAAGAGGTCGGGTGGTGTGTCTTTCGGGGTTGTGAGCATGCGCCGGACGTGCTCGCTCGCGCTCGAGACGTGCTGCGACAGGTCGACGCACAGGCGGTGCGCCGCGGGGCGCAGCCCCAGCGCGCGGATCGCGGTCACGGTCATGGCCATGCTCATGCCCGGGTGTGTGTGGTGCGTGCGTGCTGGGGCTGTGTGCGAGGGTTTCGTTTCTTTTTGCGCGCGGCGTAGGACACAACCTGTGGCACACAGCTTAGATTCGCGTTCATGTACTTACTGAGCCCGCGCGGTGTGCGCGAAAGGATTGTTGCTCTACTATACAGCGTGTTACATAGGCAGAAGGGCGAGGCATTATTAAGAGTACGTGTACATGTTTATGAAAAGACATACAGGGCGGCATGCGCGTGACGGTGTTTGCACTCGGAACCGTTGCATGTGCTAGAACAGGAGACGGACATAGCATTCTCCGTTCTCCGGAACACACATGAACGTCTTGCTACCATCGGACACCACAGTGCTCCAGCCGTGGCGTGAGACGGTGTACGTCTTCTGGTTGTACTCGAACGTGTCGGGGATGGTGTGCACTTTGACTACAAAGTGCGTGTTGCCATTTTCTATAAAAACATGATCGCTGCCGTTGATGGGCAAGACAAAGTGCGTCATTGCATTTTTGGGATATATGTCCAACCTTTGCTTCTGCGAAAGCACGGGATCAAACACATACATAACGCCTTCGAGCTTAATTAAATATGCGTGTGCTTCTGCCTGGCGTACGACGCGGGGCACCGCACCGTTGTCACAAAGCTTGAAAACCTGGCCGTCTAACTTCAACGTCTTGTCCTTGAAGCAGAACAAGATGCGCTTATCGTCGCGTAGCATCAAAGCGTACCACGTGCCATCGACCTTCACTGCTAAATTGCCACCCTGATCCTTCGGGTAGTATTCAATTTGTCGGTATTTCACCTTACTCCATGAAGTGACCACTCGGACCGTTCTGCCTTGATAGTCATCTTCGATAAACGTTCCGAAAATTATCTTGTCCATGGCAGTCAAGAGTGTGTTGAACTTCTCAGACTCTTTTATAGGTATGGCTCTGCTAGCAACACACGTAATTTACGCAGTGATCTATGGCCTGAAAAGACGCATCTTACAACGTTTTTATGTATCAATCACAGCTTGTGCACCGGCGAGTACATGGGACACGCCAGCTTGAGCGGGAGCACGCACACCAGCCGGCACAGCGCGCGCAGGGAAACATCAACGTCATAGTCTTCGAGCGTGGTGCCCGCACCCGC
>Ga0209666_1000386_pt1 | contig 34310 bp, 34 predicted proteins | sample SaaInlV_125m_DNA_FD_184679 | JGI IMG/M metagenome (GOLD analysis project Ga0209666, IMG submission 184679) | Marine microbial communities from expanding oxygen minimum zones in the Saanich Inlet - Saanich Inlet SI037_S3LV_10m_DNA (SPAdes)... | ecosystem: Environmental > Aquatic > Marine >...
CCCTCTCTCCTGTCCCACGTGGTAGTTAGTGAGCACCATACCTGCCCATACCTACCCACACGCTCCCTGCTGGTCCCCGAACGAGCGAGGTGCGTGCATGCGCGGGGATCCTCCCCCTCCTCCTCCCCCCCCCCCCCGCGTTGCTCGTTCCCCATGCACGCGGCTTGTTGTCTCTCTGTACAGCAGTTTGACACACAATGACTACTACCAAAGACGGTGATCCCGTCGCACAAGACGGCGATCTCGTCGCACAAGTCGAGAGCCAATGCGCCACGGTTCTTCAGCACCTCGACCAAACCTCTAATCTGCTTGGTGTCCTTGAGCAGTCGCAGGGGGTTCGAGTCACCAAGGGGGACGTCAAGGGGGAGTTGTCCCGTACCGCCACCCAGATGGCCAAGATGATGAAGATGATGGAGAGCTTGCAGAAGGTCTGCGAGAAGGGGGTGTCACAGACCCAGAAACGCCCTCCCGAAGATGCTGCTCCCGAAGATGCTGAGCAGGAGAAGTTGTTGCCGCCGAGGAAACATTGCAAAGCAGGCAAGTGGGTGATGTCCGGAGGCCCAACGGGAACAGTCTGGGCGTCCATCTCGACAACTACTACCTCGGAGTAGTGTACAGTTGTTCGGGACATTTTATAATGTGGTGGAAACTAAAGAACGGTACGATTTACAACATTTTTCAAGGCTTCGTCATGAGTTGTAGCATTTGTAAATATGGATCGTCGCAGCGCGTCTTGTTCAGTATTTTGTTCGTTGTAAACTTGCATTCGTTTTTGTATTTCACGATCTAGTCTCGCTTTTGTGCGTTCAACATCAGAGACAAACAAAGGTGGCCCAGGCCCTCTACGCTCGAGATTTTCTTGTGTCAAAGGAACAATAGTACGCTGCCTGTGTTTGTTTCTTCGCTCGGTCGGAAATCCCATTTGAGCGTGACGAACGTAGTCTTTTACTTCGTTTTTAGGATTATTGGCAGCTGCTTTCCACGAGATAAAAAGTAAATTTGATCCCAAATATTCAGCCGAAAAGCCATCGTTTCTAAGTGAATGAATCATATGGTTTAAAACTGATTTGGCTTCTCGAAGTGCCGACCCAACAACAACAAGTGGAACTTGATACACCAGAAATGTCTGTTCCGGATGCTGAGATATGAAGCGTTTCAGTCTAAGTCTGCACGCATTCAAATGTTTGTTATGGGACTGATGTTCCCTTACGAAGAACATCCCGTTTGCCTTTGTTGCGTCATTCGCAGTGAATCTCACATGTGAATCTTCTTCCATAATTAATTTAATTTAACATAAAAAAGATCAAGTTTTTTACTTACCAGGGTGCCACTTGGTAACACGTGTGTTCCCCTGTGTTCACCCCACTCGCGGGCGGGAACTCAGACCCGACCAACTCGATCGTCAACTCGCCCCCAACAGAGAGATATGTCGCACAACCGAGTAGATTGATCATAGTAGAATGATAATAGAATGATAATAAAATGATAATAGCAGAATGATCATAGTAGAATGAATTATAATGATCACAATTTGGTTAAATTTGCCTATTCATGACATTGGAACAATTCTACACCCAGTAGACAAGCACCCAAAGCTTTCTGGGACGGAATGCTCACGAGCGATGCTAGCGCAAGGTGCCGCCGTTGAAAAAAATGCATCAAAAATATCGTGGGATACAAGGGAATCGTTATATTTAATCACTTGCATTTCACCTGTGCACAGATTAATTACAATTGGTTTGTATTGCACCCCCGAATTCTGGTAGACCGCATATGAGTATAAACTTGCCTGCAGGCGATGAATATTGCTGATTTCAGACTGGGAAAACTTAAACTCGTACAAGAAAGGAGACAAAAGTCCATCAATTGCACCCAAAATGCGCTTGTCAGGAAATGTGCTGTTGACCAGTATGACGGGCACCTGGGTTTGCATTGGAGCTGCTGAAGTAATCATGCGAACTTCAGTGCCAAATCTAATCCATTCGTTGATATGATCCTTAAGAGTGTCTAGATGCTCAGAGTAAACGCGATTCATTCGCCACTTTGCTTGATTTTCGTATTGCCACCAAAACAGGCATATTTGAAATATTTTTTCAGCCGTATTAACGTCTGCTAAATTGGCTGAATTAGATAAAGTAGATAAAACCTTCAACGCATCAAAATCGCACCAGATGTTCTTGTTCTCAAAGTGAATGCTCACTATTCTTTGATCTGTTGCGTTTGCTCGCGAAATGATACCATTCAGAATGTCAATAACACCCCGAAAAAAATTGACCCTTTTCATTCGACGTTTTGTGACATTGGTGTGATACATCATCATGATTCTCGTCCTGAAGGACTCAATGTGTGTGACGGCTACATTCATTCGTTTCTCGTGTAGATTGAGTTCCTTTATGATGTATTGCACTTCTTCACGTTCGCCATCTGTGACGCGAATTGTGCTGGCCTCGATGAATCTTCGAAGTGATGTCAGATCGGGGAAGCAACCGGTGCAAACGAAAACGATGAAGCTCTCAGCAAAATTTCCATACAAGGTACAAAGCGCGTCGTACTCGGGGAAATTGCGCTTCTGAAGAGACCAGAGCTGTTTTTTTTCCATAGCCGTTGCCTGAAACAGATCTTGAATTTGCATCAAATTTTCAGGTGAGATATTCTGGAGAGACCCAAGCCTAACCAAATTGTCTTCCTCGTCATTGTCCCTGTCCGCAAAAACGCCCTTTTTGTGTATACTTTTTATGAGCTTCGGTGTTGTTCGACTAATTTGTTGTATAATTCCCATTGCTTTCTCGGTTGTCATGAACATCTCCATGTCGTGACCGCAGCACATTGTAAACGTGTGTTTACCCCTACTGCGTGCAATATGGTTCAACTTGGAATTGTAATAATGTTGATTTATCGTCGGAATTCGTTTGTTTAAACGATGATGGTAAGAGAATTGTATCACATGATCGAATTCTCTTCCAAGGACTCCTTGTATTGTACTAATAATCAATTCGTTTTCTTGTTTTCTCACAGAAGAGAATTCAGAATGATTTTTCGTCTCATCATACCAAATATGAAATGAAACATTCCTTTCGCTGAGCGTGTTCGTCACATCTTGACAACAAATGTGCGTGGCCATGCTTGCATGCGGATGACGACACGCGCACAAAATAGCCTTGGTTTCTTTTTTTGGTAGTGATTCAATCCACTGAAAAAGAAAGGTCAATTGTTCATCTCTTGTGCCACAAAAGAGAAAAGTGCCGCACTTGCCTCCATCTGCCGCTGTTGTCACACTTCTCATGGGCTTTGCTTGAACAAAAGGATGTGTCAAATTACATAAATTTACAATAGACGCGCAGCTTCGATAATTGTTAAGAAACTCGTACCTTGGTCCGCTATACTGCATCATGAACTCCTCCTCTTCACAGCTGACACGCGTCTTGCAATTCTGAGCCGGATCACCTAACAAATCAACGGAGATATACGGGCAGGCCTCCCGAATTTTCTGTATAAAATCGATTGACGTGTTGTCCAGTAGCTGACTTTCGTCAACATAAATGTGTGAAATACCATTAAAATAAGCTGCAAGGATCGAATTGTCAAGGCGAATGACTCTTACTATCGCGGTTGAAACATCCTTCTCCCCATCAGGGAGCAAATTCCAGCAAATTGAATGAACAGTGCGCACTTGCCGGCTTGTGTGTACCCCAAAAGTTTCTTGCAACTTTACGTTTAAGTTCTCTTTTGTTGTCACATAAAAAGTCATTACCAGCTGTGTTGAAAGCTTGCTTCCCACACGCACGAGATGCTCGATTCTTCCCTTCAATGCTGTCGACTTTCCAGATCCGGGGGGACCAAAAACAACATTGTTCTTAGTACAACATGTTATATATTTCATTTGCTCCTCATCATAAAGCATTTGTAAACAACACAACCATTCCTTTAAACACTTTTCTGAAACACAGAGAGGTAACACTCGTTTTGCTACTAACTACACCCCCATCACTAAGTTTTTGGTTTTATTGATACTTAGATCTATATACTTGTGTCATACAGAATTGGCTAGAGAAGAATTGGAGACAGACGTGCTCAATGATGTATATGAAGAGGAGTTTGTCAAAGAAGACTCTGAGATTGTCCGTGCTCTAGCAGTAGAGCGTCTTTGTCGCAGTTGTGATCTAAGGATACGGATACTTCTTTGTGTGGGTTGCTGTGGTTGCACACATGTTCGACAAACAGGACAACGTGGATTTTTCGCAAGCCAGCGATCCACACATTTCTTATGAAAGATGTGTGTGCACCCCAGTTGTCGACCATGCTCTCTAAGTTTGAATGCATCCAGACATATGGGACACTCTTCAGATGGCAAATTTGATTTTTTCACTATAAATTTGTTCAGTTTATCAAAGTTTATGACTGGTGTTGTTCTTCTCACATATTCCTCCTCCGATTCTGTGTCCGTTCCTTCTGTGTGAATATATGTGAAATCAGAGCTATCTTCTAAGCCATCTTCCACCCTTGGAATGGAAATTACCAGCCCCTCTAGGCCTAGAATACTTGATCTGAGAGTTATAGTGAAATTGTCACTTTCTCGGTCGTAATCTATACGAGATCTAGTTCTCGAAGATATTGGATTCATAATAGTCAGTATTATTATTTTATTTATTTTTTTCGTAGAGATTGAAGCGTCACATGAGCATTGCTAAAGCTGTCTAAGTATAGATGTAGTCTCATCTGATAGACGATAATTGCTGTGATTACCATCACAGCTGAGCAGTTGACAACGCCTTCCGATAGAGCGACAGGCCTGATTTAACTCGATTGATTCTTGCATATATACTATACCATCGTGTGCTGCATGCAACAATGTGATGGGAACATCACATTTATTTAAATGGGGTTGAACACTGATACCCATTAGTGATGTAACAACTTTAAATCGTGCCACGATATGCTCAGATGTGTACATCCCATTCACAAGCAATATATTGTCGCATTTAACATTAGTCAACCTGCTGTAGCTCAACAATTGCATGGACACAAAACATCCCAATGAATAACCAACAAAAAGAGTTTTGATGTTTTCAGTCATTGAATCGAAGACTGAAACTGCGTTCAATGCATCTTGCAACATAGAATCTGTACCAATGTCGACATCCCAGTCACTTTCTCCTAAACCTCGTACTTGAAAACAAACGATTTCGGAGTCTTCAATAAATGGTTGCATGCAAGTTTCTTGAAGCATTCTCCTGACGCTTATTCCCAATCCAGGGAAAAGAAGAATTCTTCGTTTTTTCTCGCGTACTGGTTGAAAGTAAAGCATTTTACATCCATTTCTTGAAAACTCCGTGATTGAGCTGGACTTGATTTGCACTGGTAGATCTCTAAGATTTCTGCTAAAGTGGTTTCTGGCAAGTATGTAAGTAACCACAAAGATTAGACTTAAGTAAAAATGCAATTTCAAAACGGCATTTGTGTATCTTTTGATACCTTTTTGATACGAAAATGGGGTCAGGTACATAAATGGAAGTGACCAAAGGAAAAAAACTTGTTGTAACATATACTTTAGTACTAGATGTTCGTTTTAATAGTACAACTTGAGCGAAAAAAAAATGTGCACGAAAAGGTATATGCAGACACAAGCTACGACGAGAAGAAGGGGAGGAAAACCAGCTACGATGAGGCAAGAAGTGGCAAAACTAAGGTTTACAGCATGTGCAAAAGTCGCTTCGGGGTATCCGGCAGTAATGAAGAAGTGTATGTCTAGTAGTTTGATTTTGAATATCAAGAAAGGTAATTCTCCTAATCGTGACTTGACCAAGAAGCTCCAGGATGAGTTATACCGGAGCATATTGAACGAACTTAATCAAACAAAGCAAAGACTAGAACGGAGACTTCGTAACGTCAAGAGGAAAATGGAAGAAATCTTACCTGAACCCTTTAAGAATCTTTCCCGCTGAGGAATAAGAATCTTTCCCTTGGGGTTCAAGCCAGGGTTAAGAGAATTTATATGCAGTGATGATATAGCCCATGGGTAAACAATCAACAGATAATTCACAACCCAAAATGACTATTTTAGGAAGATGTCGTTCTTTCATACACTGGCTGTTGCCGGCAGACGGCACAAATTTAGGTGCCAGTGCTTTTAATGGAATGTTAGTTGTACTAGGCATAAGAACACCAGGTCAAACATTTTACTTCACAAACAGTACTGGATTTTGCAAAGTGAAAAAGTTGTTTTCTTCACCCTGGCGAATTTATTCGTTGTGGGTGTTGGCTTGTTTATGCGTTTTACCTATTCGATTTGCAAAAACACTTATGCACACGTATAGTGATGAGCTCTTACTACACGCGATCGCAGAATTTATCCTGCCTATTCAATACGTTTTTGCCGTAGTTTACTTCGGATCCAATCACATATTGTCTTTTTATGATGTAACAAATCCGGGGAAGACGATTGCGAGTAACAACTCACTCACGAATATTCGTGATATCTTCCAGGATATTAAAGTAGAGAACATGAAAACCATTGTAGAGTTTCAATATCTCGTGAGGCAACCATGCCGATTCACAATCGGTGTGATTTCAAGCATTACCATAACAACTCTCATGGTCACGCTTGCTGGCTCACTTGCCACGTCTTCAATAACAGATCCTGTAACTTATTTGTTTTTCTTCATCAGTCGATTTCATGGTCGAGGAACATGTCTTACCAACACTATAGCATTTGCGTTTGTCTTCTACAAACACGTAAAAGTGTTGCAACTTTATGGTGAGATGTTAGAACATCGCGATTGGTCGTCGCAGAAATACGATCGCATTTCTATAATGTTGATCAACTTGACTCGTGTAAGAGAATCTTTAAAAAATGCAAGAGAAGCCATGAAAAATATGTACTCGACAGGAACTCTCACAGGTTTTTTAGTGATGGGCGTTCTGATCCACAATACAACAGTCAGTCACAACTTTTTATGGTCGTATGATAGTTTTATAATAATTGGCAGTTTCTTAACATTACAGCTACTCTTGCTCTCGGTTGTAGCGAAATTATCCATCGCGAAAGATGTTATTGAAGATGTCACAAAAAGTTCTCAATTCGCATCAAAATTTCTGTCACGGAAACCGATGCAGAAATGTGATGCACTGATTGTCACCATAGAAAACGCATCCACAATCGATTATTGGTTAATGATGCACACTCTATCCGAAGAATGGTTAGATTTCTCTGTTCTTGGAGTACCGGTTCACTCCTTGTCTTTCATTAAGCAAAGTCTTTCCTTGGCTTCGATACTAATTGTTCTTTTGAAAACAGGTACATTTAACCTCACTAGCTTCTTAAGCAACTGAGCTTCATTGAGTATTGAGAGACGTGTGGATGAACGCATTGAGACTTCCCTCTTAGTAGCTTGAAGACGCCTATTCCTCTGCTTCATTATCCATGCTCTTGAGGTACTCTCGCGCCTGCTTGTGCCTATCGCTGTCCCCGTCCTTGTAGCTGCACTGGTTCATCTTGCTATAATACTTGCGGGCCTGCTCGTCATCCTGGGGATAGCCCCAAAGGCCGCGCGCATACGCCTTGCCGATCTCGAAGCAACCGGCTTCCGAGCCGAGTAGAGCGGCAGACTGCAGGTAGGCCATGCCGATGATGCCGTTGAACTCAGCGTTCAGTTCGCGGCTGTTGAGAATTGTTAGGCCCACGTTGACGCAGGCGGTCGGGTGCGACAAGTCGGCCGCATTCTTGTACCACTTGTGCGCCTCGACCCTGTCCATTGAGATCCCGTAAAGGCCGAGGCGGAGCGCGTCACCCAGATCAAACATCTTCTGCCTATCGCCGCTGGCCGCACCCTCCTTAAGCTCCTTAACCCTGGCCTCATTGCGCTTGGCCTCATTGTACTTGGTCAGCCACACCATGGCGCGCTCGCACTTCCAGATGCCCTTGACAATGAAGTTCTCGAACAGCTCTAGCACGAGCGGCGCTGGTCGCAGCTTCTTGTCGATCTGCTCGCCGGTCACCGGCGACTTTACCATGGGGCCCGGTACGCGGTCGAACCAATCCTGGATGGACGCGCGGTTGTAGATTTTGCCGTCACTTGCAGAGACCGGGTTCTCGGGCAGCTCCTGTGAGATTGGGCAGATGCAGCTGTCGGCGATGCACCGAAATCCGGCCTGTAGCTCCTCCTCGGGCGTGGACTCCTCGGGCGTGGACTCCTCGGGCGTGGACGCCCCCCCGCTCGTGGTGCGGGCCTGCTTCTCAGGGAAACAGACGTCCGATTCCTGGCGCACACTAGTGCGCTTGCGAGTAACTTTGTCGAACAGCATTCCGTTCTTCGTGGTCTCCTATGCTATAAATGGACTGTCTGTCTGTGCGAGCGCCATGTGCTCCCGACCACATGGGATAAAGTATATTCAGCAAGCTAGTCAATATAATATAATATAACCATCAAAACTAGATTGCACAAAGTGGGTCTTTCACCCGTGTACCATTCAAGAAAACAAAGGCGACCGGAGTGCTAAAAGACTCAGCTGGGCAAGCTTCGTGGTGTCCGCCTTGTCCGTGTTGCGGATAACACGAAGCTTGCCCAGAAGGAGGGCCGTGGGTCCCCGCGGATTAGCATATGATGGGACCCAATTGTCGTATTTGAAGAATTCATCTGCGATCGTCGCATCCATGGCGGCGGTGATCCGCTCGAAGTCATCCTTGAAGTCATCCTTGGCGGCGACGATCAGCTCTGCGATCGTCGCATCCTTATTGGCGTACGCACGCACGGTCGCACGCCTCCTCGCTAGTTTGCACGCCTCCTCCATTTGGGCACGGGTGTACAAGATGGGCTCGGTCGAGGCAGACTCCATCGACCGCCGACGCTTGCCGTTGCCGGCGTCACTGTGTTCGTTGCGAAGAAAGACCTAGGCACGCGAGGCGTGGGTGCCGGATCGACTGCAAGGCAGCCGGCCGCAGCCGAAGCAAGGGAGGGCTTCGCGCGCGCGCAAGGTGAGGCATGGGGCATGGCGCGCACTTCGTGCGTTCAGGCCGCGTGATCGATCGGGTTTGGTCGATCGGGTTTGGTCGGTTGGATTTGAGGAGGGATACACATGTGTGACCCTTGGAGGTCACGATGGAGCGACCCACTAGTCTGTTTGGTTCTTGTTTCTTCTCTTAACTTTAGAAAAGAAAGAAGAACCAAACAGGCTAGGGCTGGGCCGGGGGTCGACTCTGGTTGGGGTACACATGTGTATCCTTCCTCAAATCCAACCGACCAAAACCGGACCGACCAAGGCCGGGTATCAAGCGGGCCCTTGCTCGACCACATGGTTTATGTGCAAGATTGTATCGATTACATGACGTGCATCCTCGCCAACAAATGTTAGCCCCAAACCTAAGCTTACTTACATAGACCGTTGCCTGTTTACCACCCCTCGTCAGTGTATACCCCTCGTCAGTGTTTGGAAGAGGTTTTGTCAACTGCGTTTTTCAAAAAAATAGACACTGCATCATCGGGAACCCAATCGTCCCATTCATTATGATATTTCATGAACTGTTTATGTAGTTCGATCAACTTCGCGTCACTGCTCTTCAAACTCATAGTATATTTCTCGTTCTCTTTAATGACACGATCCCCATCCTCGCTCTCTTCCTCCTCTTCGTCGTCACTGCTTTCCTCCTCTTCCGTGTCGTATGTATGATTCTTCTCCTCTTCTAGATTTGTCTGGAATTTCTTATCCAAAGACTCTCCCTGCAATAAAAAATGATGCGTTTCGTACTTTAAAGCCATTAATATATCCTTGTCCTGAATCATACTCCTGTCACACGCTTTCACAAATTGGTCTGCACTGTTCACTGCGTCTTGCATCAAAGTTTTTACTAACGCCACGAGCTTGTGCATCATGTCCACGTCAATGGTACCCGCAGAACTCGCTGATGTCACCCCGGACTTCATAAAAGAATAATCTGACATTTACTATAATTGCAATATTTTTATTTAAGTCTTTTATTTCCATGTTTCTCATGCAACGTTGACTTTGGGCTTTGACGTGGACTTTGACGTGGACTTTGACGTGGACTTTGACGGGGACTTTGACGTGGACTTTGACGTGGACTTTGACGTGGACTTTGACGGGGATTTATGTGCATTCCACGCTTCTGATAAGAATTTCTCTAAGAGCTTAGAATTATTATTCGCGTTTGCCATGGACTTTGGACTTTGACGTTTCGAATTATTATTCGCGTTTAGCATGCTTTCAACATTTGTGGACTTTGACGGGGGCTTTGACGAGGACTTTGACGGGGACTTTGACGTGGAGTTATGTGCATTCCACGCTTCTGATAAGAATTTCTCGAAGAGCTTAGAATTATTATTCGCGTTTGCCATGGACTTTGGACTTTGACGTTTCGAATTATTATTCGCGTTTGCCATGCTTTCAACATTTGTGGACTTTGACGGGGGCTTTGATGAGGACTTTGACGAGGACTTTGACGAGGACTTTGATGGGGACTTTGTATCTTGCATTCGTAGGTTGTATTCGTTGAGGCCGATATTCGATTGGTAGGTTGTATTAATAGGTTGAGGCTTAAGTTCGTCATAGTTAAAGGAAAACTGTGACTTTGACGTGGATTTTGACGGGGGCTCAAGGAGGTTCGAATTTTCCCAGATGTTAGAATTGTTGTTTGATGGGATATTTGGCGCAGCTGTTTTTGAGGTATTATTATTATTAAGGCCGAAATTAGATTCGTAGCTTGTATTAAGTTTAGGGGTCATGATGTAGTCCATGTAATTTTTCACCAAAGTAATGCGCCTGAACATATCACTGTTTCCTTTCTTTATTTTATCCGTCAACAAGTCACCATTGACTTCGTTTTGACTTAACAAAAATACTTTGCCCTTTGTTGCATTAGCTAGTTTAGTTCGAAGTGCCTTTATTGAATTTCCTGTGATTCTTATTTGATCTTTCAAGTGAGTCTCTTCTTGCTTTAGTGGATATGTCTTCTCGCTAGATTGCAGTTGTCCACTTTTGTTTAATTCGTCAAGTTCTTCTTGAACCATGGCAAGTCTCTTTGTAAAGCTTTTTCCAAGTCTAATGAATTTTCGAAGTTGCTGATTCAATTTGGCTAGAACAAGTTTACTTATGACGTTGGGGTTGACTGTAACGTACCGCTTATTTGTATTCCCATTCGCATTTGCACCAGCCACATTCATCACATACCTAGATGCACAGGATGATATGTTCAACATTCCTTTGAAAAAATGATCATCAGCTGCATATTGATACGCTTCTGTAAGCCTGGGATCTCTCTTGAACATTGCAGTTAGTTGCCCTTCGATATCTTTGGAGGTTTTGAAGATTCTCCAAAGTCTTCTTACCGATTCCTCATTATATTTCACCTTATCAGTTCCAAAGAAGTGTTTGAAGAGAAGTGAAAAATAATTTTCATCCAGCATGTTGAGTTTTCTCTTTCCCTTCATAACGGTGCGTATCCCTTGTAGGTCATTCATCTGCCGAATCATTTGAAGTACTAATGCCGACATGTTGAAGTTACGGGGAAGCCAAGTACCTGTAGAGTCGAGGTGTCTTAATTCTGTATTCTTGACTTTTTGAAGAGTTTCTTCTGATGCCCTTTGTTTCCTTCTGTTAATCCGTTCACTAACAACACGATGCGAAGAATTAATGTCTTTCAACAAATTAGTAAATTGCTTTGTTTGGTGTTGAATTGATCGTAACACTCCTGTTCTTTCCAATGTGTTTCTGATACTCTTTGGCTTTTTAGGTATTGCAGGACCAAAACCTTTTCGTCCACCCTGAAACGTTACACGTTTTTTACCTAATGCTTGTGCGCCATTGCGACCTACATTTGCACGACCACGCTTATCGTCAGGTCGTGCAGCACCTAACAATACCGCGCCTGAACCAACCTTCTGGACATCAGAATCATAAATCATATTTTGAAGCTCGGGGGGTAGACGAGAAAGTAGGTTCTCTTCTTCTACTGCTTTAAGTGCGTTTTTTGATATGATAACCTTCATTTCGCCATGTGACGGCACAATCACGAGGTGATCTTCTTGATTATTTATCTTCATTTCGTGCATGCTACCCACCCGACCATTAAGGAATGTCGCTATGTTCACCTGCGACTTCAATTTCAACTTTTCCTGAGATTTCTCCAGCACCCTTTCCCGATCAAGCAGTGACATTTCTTTCCAAGTCATTAACGGGTTGTTTACACGCTCTTTCAAAATTTGGTCTGTTTGTTCATTCGAAAAAGCATTATTTTTTTCTCTTAATGTCTTAGTGGGATTCTTCATCACTTCACGTGCCTCTTTTTCCAAATCAACTATAAGCCGGTCAAATTGCTTCTCGTGTTCGCCTTGCAATGAACGTTTAATTTGGGGCTTGGTGTAGGCTGTCATGCGAGACACCATACTCATCATACCGGGACAATACACCATATTTTTACTTCGACAGTGAGTTTCACATGAATCGCTTTTACAAAGATGATCCTCACTAATTTTCTTATCGTTTAAAGAGTTATAAGCCTTAAAAAATTTGTCAAAGAATGTGTTTTTTGATAAATCGGCCCATTCAACACTCTCCATCTTATCCTTCATGAACCCATTAGCAAAAAGTTTCAACTTTTGCTCCCAAAAATGTTTATTAACTGAATAATCAGCAAGTTTGTTATCATCAATAATCTTACAAGTGTGGGCTTCGCCCACGCTCTTCTTGTCATAACAAAAACCCCTTTTGTAAACATCCCTCAACAGTTTAGATGCCCTACCCTTATCAAGGCCTTCCTTGTTGTTTGAAAACTTATATCCTTCCGCATAACGCACGGCAGCCACATAAGGCCCAGCACCCCGGCCTTTTTCACCAGGAAATCTAGTTCTTCCAAAAAGCTCTACTTCAATATCAAAATCAGAAGAACCATAAAAACCGTTAGTCTCTTGATTATTTTTATTTCCTTGATTATTTTGATTTGCTGCTTCTCCGTAGTTGCCTCTTTCGGCATTTAAATCCTGATTATTGTTGTTGGGGAGATTGCTCTTTCGGGTGTAATTCGCAGGAAGGTCACCCTGTGCTGAGCGTTTTCCAAATCTCTGTGTCCACTCATTGGCAATTTCAGCAGGCCCTCCAATCTTTCCTGTTCTGTATGATACGGCCTCAGCGGCTTTCATGATCTGAGAATGAAATTCCACTGGCATGTCACTCGTGTCCGTTGATATTTTTCGATTCAAAAGAACAGACCCGTGTCGAAGTATGGCTTTCCCCTTGTCAAAAAGCTGAGAGTTGTCGAATGCACGTTTTATACACACCAATGCATTTTCAAACTTTTTGGTGCTATTCGATCTAGTGATTGGTTCATAGACTGAAACATACTTGTGTGCGATGTATTCAGATACACATTTATATGGTTCTATAAAACGAAGCAATTCGGTAACTTCTCTCATCTTGTCTTCGAGTCTCTGTCGCATGACAATCATCGTGGCATATTTTACCAACAGTTGGTTTTCTTCAGTTGTTTTGCCATTATTCATTGACCTAACATCCTTAACACCTTTCCGCTCTGCTTTGTACTGATTCATTTGCTTCAGAAATTCACTTTTATTAACAACTCTCGCTTTTCCTTTACTATCAATATAATTAAGAGGGCTTCCTCCTTGTTCTAATTCCTTTCCAATGTTTGCTAGCCTTTTTGTAACCCTTTTTTGGTTGCCCAATCGCTTTTCCGTCCGGTTTGCGTCTGCTCGTTTCTTCTTTTCTGTAGCTATTCTCTTTTTCACAGTGTTTCGCACTTTGTTTTTGAGATGCTGAATGTTAGCGTCATTATTACTAGCGTTGATTGAATTCACTGCATACCTCAATGCCTCCACCTGGTCGGCAGATGCCGGAACGGACACTTGGAGATCACGCAAAATCAAGCGAGCAATTCCTTGCTTGGAATGGTCAAGCTTATCTGATTTCCATGCTTGCATGATCTCAGTTATCTTCTGAGGAGTGAATTGAGTTACGGAGCTGTTGTTAGTCACATAGTTTCGTGGACCCACCATGATCTTGTTTTTGACATGCGGTCTCAATTTATCTGCTCTGAATGTGAAATATTTCTTCTTGGACACAGGATCTTCATGAACTTTTGTGGGCGTAAAAAATTTGTTTAGGTGTTTATCGAATTTTAAGAATGTATTCAAACCTTGCTTTGTACCAAGGAGATCCTGTTTTAGGCGAGTGATGTCTAAATAAAATAAATCTTTGTGCGCCTGGTTCACTTTTCCCGTAGTTATTCTGTTGTACAATTGAGAATAAGCATCATTCTTCATCTTATTCTCCGATCGTTGCTTCTGATTGATTTGCCTCTTTTCATCGTTAGAAAATGCAATGGACCTTTTCGCTTCTGCATCGCGCTTTGGTTTAAGCTTACCAAGTGCAGGTCTAGAGGCCAATGCTCGATCAATTCTCTCTTTTTCTTCCTTTTCTTTGTTTTGTCTTCTTTTCTCTTGCTGCAGGTGTATTTTTATCACCTTTTCCATTTCTGCGGGTTGGTATTCATCCTTGTTGAAAATAAGCTTCAGATCTTTCGGCTGCCACTCCTGCAGCCCAGGATATTTCTTCAAAGCTCTTGCAAACTCTTCATGTTGTTTTGCCTTAAGGATTGTCCACCCTGGTGTAGTTAGTCTAAAGTACATCTGCTTTTTTGCGGGCTTAAACCCTGACCCTCCTGCCACTTTTTTTAAGCGAATCATCTTATCTGAATCATCTGCTGCATCTGGGTCATTTATGGCCAGTTGTTTCCTTTGTTTGTTAAAAAGCTTTCTCCTCTCCAACCGCCCCTGGGATAAGCTTTCTTTAAATATTTCTTCAAACTTTTTTCTAGTCAATGTTGACGTAACCTCTAACGTATCAGGCGTTTTGAAAACATAAAAACTTTTGTCTTTATCAAATCTTTGTAATTCCAACAAAACATCTTTTTTAGGAGTTTTAGTCTGAAACTTGAAATGATGTTTATCAGAAGGAAATAATCTGAAAACAGATCTGCCTTGGGGTGTGTTATCTGCCATTTATTTAATCATACATTATATTTTTATCTCGGTTGCATCACGAAATCAAACGTCTGAATTGTTCGAGTAGCACTGGATTCCCCGTACTGTGATCATACAAAACTTTGCGCGCTCGGGCCTGATACCCAGAATAGAACTCAGGCTTGAAGAATTCTGTAGAAACGACTTCTAATTGTTCAACACCCGCATGTAAACCAAAGTCGGGGTAGAAAAATCCAGCATTCTGCATACTTGGTGAGTTGTGAACGAGTGGGTATCCCAAGTGCAAAGCTTCCAGTGAAAGATAGTTTTGATCGTTATAAATCTGATGCCCTATGATGACTGGATTCAAATTCTTCTCTTTCATTTGTTTCATTATTTCTGGAAATGCCATTCGCGGATAGAACTCGACTTTGTCGTCTCTCACTAAGTCCAAAAATGCAATGTAATCTTTGAAGGACTTGTGTTCCAGAAGCTGCCTGGAACAAAAAATAAAACACTTCTGCACTCGTGACGGGTGCTTACGGTAAAATGAATCCATGATTAACAACGGGCATTGACAATTTTTTGTCACATTCAAATTCGGCTCAAAACAACAAAGTGTGAGCGGCTGTGAGTAGTTTTCTGGTATACACGAAATTTCCAGATTGTTCTCCACAAGATACTTACTCAGAAGCGAGGGTGACCATCCATAAGGCATCAATCGACAAGTTTTTTTGGTCAGTAGCTCATAGTAATCTTTGGCAAAAAAGTGCATTGAAAATGTCCAGAGTTCACTAAACCAACTATTGAACAACAATCTAACAACGTTATGCTTGTTGAAGACAATATCCTCTGCGTTGAATAAACAGTGATTCCCGCAGTGAAACTGAACTACTTTTTTGCCTGACAATCTTTCTTTCAATTGCGCCGATAGAACTGAGGTATCTTCAACAATATGGCAGATCATGATGAACAAAGTGATGTCGGACAAGTCAGCATCGTCAATCAATTCTAATTTCGTATCATTAAACATATTTGAGCGTTCGATTCCGCACAAATTCTCCTTGCCCTTGTGACTGTAAACAACATAATTTATTCCTAAATTTTGCAACATCTCAATCACAAATTGTGGCTGCTGTTCGGACCCATTCACAAATTGCGCAGCATTATTGATAAGAATTCCAACCTTCATTTCTAAAATCAACAAACTTTAAAATCGATCAAGATCTACCGAGCATCACTCACACTTTTTTTAACAATATCCTTCCATACCTCACCATCTGTTGGCAGGAGATACCAGTCTGAACAAAACAATCAGACATGCCCGTCTGCAGCATATCTCCTCAATAGCGTGCGTGCAGTTGCTGCCGTTTTTGCAGTGTTGTTTCATTTTATCTTTGAGTCCATATAGCTTGAGGGAAGTCACGATTCCATCATTAGTGATACTCAACTCCTACTACTCCTCCTAGCAAATTTTTAAAGTTGTATAATAATTGCTGAGAATAATTGTCAAAACATAGTATTAATGAAGAATGTCTCATGACTCAGATGAAAGTGAGACTGGTGTGGATGAGCTGGGAAGTTGCCGCGGCACGTTTCCAAGAAATTTGTCTACCAGTGTTCCATCTTTCCGGATAATTTTTAGTCGAGACCAGAAGTACTCACCGTAGAGTTTGTTCTTGTACAGTTCTTTACATCCAAGACCTACGTCTTTTCCATCTCGCAGAATACTAATAATATCTTCCACTTGCCATGGAATCAAGCTCATCGCCGCAATAGGAATATTTCTTAGTGAGATCGCATTATTCTTCATCAATAGGCACCGTCCAATCGTTACTGGGCAATACACGGGAACTGTTGACAATACCGCAAAATCCATACTTATGAGATGGGTATCAATATCGTCTGTAATTGAAAGCTTGTATGTCCCACAAGAATAGAACTTCTTACTTTTGTCCTCAAGCGTAATTTGCATAGGGGAAAGCCCAAACGCGAATCTCAAAAATCCAATCAACCTTGTGACGTAACACATGTCGTTTTTGTCGCCTGGCAACTGAAAGTCTATATCATTCCATGGTTTCCCACTAACATGACTTGATACGAAGCCACCAAAAACCGAAAATCCGAACATGTTAAAAAAAATCACAACAGCATATGCGTAAACATCACGAGTCAGACTTTCCGTGAAATCCACGTGCTCGTTTCCACCCTTACATTTGGATTGTATTTCCTTCAAAATATCCAATAGCTCCCCCAAATTAGCTCGCGACATCCTGGCCCTCATTTTCGCGATTGCCGTATCCTCGAGTCTCCCCATCTCTTCTTCGCTCATTGTAAAACAGAGATTCCTTTTAACACAAACACTTCGCTCGCCTCAATTACTAATCACGCAATGGATCTTATCCAGCTGCTCCTTGTAACGACGACCACCATCAGTACCACTCGCACTCTCCTTCACCTTATCCTGATGATCCAAAAAACGCAACCCCTCGCGCGTATCTTCATCCGCCTCAACCTCAAGCTCGCCCGAATTGTCATCGTAAAGCTGCTCCAATATATCCCCCTTCGCCTGATTCTCCCATTGCTTCTCCCCATCCTCCCCCTGCACCACCACCTGGTAGATCGCACGCTTCTGATTCGGAATCCGCACATTGTTGTTCACACCACCTGGCGCCCGCCGATACTTTAGCTTGATGAACTGAGGCACCGCATTCACCGGGTCGGCCAGCAAGGAACGGATCTGTGCAGACGTGATATGATTGATCGACTCTTTTCCAAAGACATTGATGTGCTGCTCCACCACGTAACGGTTGTTGGTGGTGTTGTTCACGGTCCTTGGCTTCTTAATCAACTGCTCGATTTGACGATCCTTTGCTGCCAGTTGTTGTTTCATTTGCTCAATCAATTCATCCTTATCACACTTCACCAACTTGCAACTTCTCTTATGTGTCGACCAGTTACTTCTCTGAATTGTTTGGTAACCACACTCACACACACGCACCTCTTTGTATTGATGTGTCATTTTCCTTTACCTACTCACTTCTTTTTAATACGTCATATGTCGCGACATATAACGGTTATATGTCGTCCACCCCTCCTGCCACTAGTGTCACTAATGTTACTCCTCTCGTATGTAACAGTATGACATACACCTCTCCTGATATAGGGATACCCTCACTTATGAAACGAGTTGCATTTCACCAGAAAGTAAAAAACAAACAAAAAGGATATGTAAAGGATATGTATATCCTTTGGGCACCCTGGCAAAAAATGGTAGATTTTACGATTTTTCTACAGGGGCTCACCTCAAGTCTAAGTTTTTTTATACGTTATATGTCGCGACATATAACCGTTATATGTCGCGACATATAACCGTTATATGTCGCGACATATAACGGTACCCTTCTCCTGACACCTTCTTCACTAGAGTTACTCCTTCCTTTTAACGCTATATAATAACATAAAAAATAGATATCGCGAAAAGAAGAGGGGGGGGGGGACACAAAAATTTTGAAAACTTTTTATAGAAACCAAAACCTTTGAGGGTCTTGGAAAAAAATTTGGGTCAGAAAAAATTTGGGTCGGCGCCGAAGGCGTTCCACCCAAAATTTGATTTTCAACCCACCTGGTACCAGTGGTGGTATATTGACCCGTCTACGCCTGAAATAAACTTGGCAAAAAAGTGGTAAATTTGGGAAATTTTGCATTTTTTTAATACCCTCTGACCACTTCGGAGTAGAAATTTTCAAAAAAAACCAAAACCTCATTTTGGCTCGGAGGTTCCAGTATTACCCTCCGAGCACTTCTGAGCCAAAACTCAGAGTGCCCCCTTAGGATGATTGGGATTTAGGGACCCCAGCACGCCTGACACTTTAGGCGCCCCCCTCCACCCATACACATTGGGGTCCCATTGGGTACGAAGGAACCCACGAAGGTTAGACACACGAGCTCTCCGAGTCAGGTTGCCACTTGTCAACCCTAACCCTAACCCTAACCCTAACCCTAACCCTAACCCTAACCCTAACCCTAACCCTAACCCTAACCTAACGACTCGTTAGATATACGTTGTATGTAAAAACATTTTATTTCAATTCAAGCGTAGAAATTCATTATGGAAAGTACTGGCAGAAATATGATGTAGTAGCGGGATCTAATTAGTCCACATTAGATACATACCCCGTCCAAGTCAATAAGATCATTCCCCTGTGGTCTACACGTACGAAACCCCAATCATGGCAGGCAACAACAGTGGCAAGGCGCACGAGACACATTCAGGGGTTATGGCCAGCGAGTTCATGCTTCGAGAGCTTGATGAAAGGATGAAAGCGTTCCAGGATGTTGCTGACCTGATTGTGACCACGTATCAGGTCAAAAACGGGGAGGTTCCTGATAACTTGTGCTTTGAAAACAACGGCGAGCTCATCGACCCCGCCGTGATGTTTACAAACTTGACGGGCTCTCTCAAGGTCATGGCCGAGGACCTGACCGAGGAGGACCTGACCGAGGAGGACCTGGTGTGTAACTCGCCTTCGAAGAAGCAGAAGATGGAGACCACCACCCGCCCTTACGCTGCCGGGACGACGGTGCTCACTCAGAAGGACCAGGATGCACCGATTAAGAAAGCGATAGTCGACTTTGACGATGGCGGAGATCATGTGTTTGTCAGTTATATGGGCAGCAAATACGCGACGAAGATGTACGTTCCCGCCAGTCAGGTGCGCCTCCTTGAATGAAATGAGCACGCTGCGGTGCGTCGAGCCCAGCGACCGAGCCCAGTTCGCGGCGTATCGAACAGTGTGTGTTGGTCGTAGTGAGTGAAATTTAAAATCTCTTGAAAAAACAAAAAAAGGAAGTATTGTGACAATTAACAACATTTTAAAATAATTAAAATGGAACGATTTAAAGGTTAGGAATCTATAATTCTAAAAATGTCAATAGTGTCAAAGACGAAGAAGAAATCCAACATCCGGTCGATTGACCTCGATCCGGATACAATACCGGATAATTGTAACCAAATTGTTATTACGCAAAATAAAAGTAAAATTGTCATCAAAACTAAGAATGATTCTGTGACGAGTTCAGTGTCCAACAAACACGAACTCATTATGAAGAAAATCAGAATATTCTTTGATCAGGCTGAGAACTTTGAAAAATTGCGACCCATGTTGATGCAAGAGTGCAACATCTCACTAAGAGTATTGGACTGGTCTACAACCAATTGGTCGCGCAAGAATACCATTCTACTAACCACACACAGAAATGGTTACCAAGAGACAATAAATATGTTTCTGGATTACAAAGCAAACTTAAAGGCATTTTCAAAAAAGAGCTTCGATCCATTTTGCAGAAGAGAAAGGATCATGTTAAAATTCAATTGTGATCCAGATAAGAAAACTTACATTAGTACAACGGCACAACTTAACTTCATGAAGTGGGCAATTGAGAGTGGGGTTTTGGAATATTGTCAAAAAAACATTGAAACTTTAGAAGCCGACATGGTCAAGTCGCTTAAGGTTAAAACTCCGAATCGAGAATCAATTGCTAGGCGGGTCACAGTGAATGTTGGTAAAGTTAATGTTGAAATGTGATTGGCTTAAAAAGAACACTTATAGCATGAAACAAGACCAATGGAGATAGTGCAGACTCCAAATGCGACCTCAGAGTCCACATCAGAGCAGCTCAGTCACGTTCACAAGGGAACACTAAAACTTCCGGTAGGGACACTTGTTGAAGTTAATGCTGGTAACGATGAATCTTGGTATGGAGAAATCAATGGCTATAACGGTAAAGAACCACTGGTAACGTACATCGAGGTTGACGAAGATAACGTTTATAGCTTTCAACAAGAAACCTACGAAGCGCCAAAAGAGTCGATCAACAAGTTCATACATCTCATGAAAGGAAAGAAACGAGAAGCCTGGAAATTACTTGGATTTGTTTATATGGGTAGATTCGAAATAATGTCAATAGATGACATGAATTCCGACGATTCTGACGACGAGTGGAGTCCAGCAACCGAGGAGCAACAAAATGCTGATGAGGACGACGACGAAGAGGACGACACTGAAGAGGATACGGATGATGAGGATGATGCGGACGATATGCAAACAGAAACAGAAACAGAAGAAGAAGATATTGATGAAGATGATGAAAGGTGCGAATCTTGTTTCGACGAAGACACTTAAAGACAATACAAAGTTTGTATCGATACAAAGCTAAAATGACAGTTGATATAGACTTGTACACCATCAGTGACATAGAGGAACGAATCTTCTTCATTAAGAATGTAGAAGATCGTTTGAATGTACGGTTGATTTGTGATTTTGCCGTCACAAAAGAATGCAATACTTTTGGAGAGTTGAAAGATGTCATACATCAAATAGAATACCCTAACATTATCGAAAAAATTCACAATAGATATTTTGATGAAACCTTGACATACATTTGGGGGAGAAAACTGTGGTCGAGAGAAGTGCAAGATTAGGCTTTCATGTGATTTGTTCTCTGTCTTTTTCTCTGAAATCTCGTTAAAACAATCCTGTTTTTGGGTGTGGTCAGCAGCCTTCTTTCCGTCATGATCATATAACCTTACGTAGGGTTAGGGTTACTCATGACTCACTACTTCTGAGGACTGAGGGTGAAGCTTCCCTGAGTTGAAATCGTTCGACGTGGAGACGGGGTAGACGGAGGGGGGTTAGGGTTAGGCTTATCCCGCTCCGCCCCCCCCGCCCCCGCCTGCGCCTCTTCCCCCTGCGCCTCTTCCCCCTCCGCCTCCTCCTTTGCTAACCCCCCTAGAGCAGCACAATTTTGTGGAGTGTTAGATTTGCATTCAAAGCCAGTTGGTGTCTCTTTAGATCCAAATATGCATTGTGTACAACTAAGCTTGTCTCCAGTTTCCCAGCATATGGATGCATTTGAAGGAATGCATTTATCACCTGGTGCTCCACTGAATCTCAGCTTTGAACAAGCTTTCGTGTTTTGTAAATGCGTAATAACTCCATACAGATACATGACAAACATATAAATGAATAAGCCTATTATTATTACGTCCATTATTTCTAGTAAATAAAAAAAAACGAGATGTTTTCCCCTTTTAGAATCGGCATGCGATTATAATGAGTGTTTTAAACTGTTTGCATCAAGCAATAATGAAGTTTGTCACACCACAGGCGCAGAATCACGTTTTTAGAGAACGATCTAAGCAACCAGCTCCGTTCAATGACACAATTGATTTTTTGACACTTGAAGAGTTAAAGACTTTGGAGAAGAAGGGTAAAAAAACTGGAATGTCAGATTCAGAGTCAGATAACGATCCGCTAGATGATCGTCACAGTTATGATGAGGTGAGTGGTACGATTCTGACGAGCGATACCGTTTTGAGTTGCTTGGATGATGACGAACAGAATGGAGTGACTCTTGAAATGGATGAGGACTGTATGCATGAGGATTGTAATGACGAAGCGACTAAAGACAATTCAATGTCATACATAACGGAGGAAGATGCGGTGCAGGATATGGAAGAAGAAGAAGAAGAAGGGGAGTCAGTAACAATGCGGTGTCAAGACGAGGTCGTAAAAAAGAGCTCAAGGAAGAAAAAGAATGTGGTGTTCAAAATGGCGAATGAAAATTGGGATGATAGTTGGTGACACGTCTCTATTCATAGTAAAAAAATGTACGCAAAAATCATGATGAGTCAGAGAGATAATGCATCATGTCTAGAGAGCCTCGAATGTTTCCTTGAGCATTCAGTACGACCTTTGGTTCTTGAAGGGTTGATTAGCATTAGAGAACAGGGAAAGGAGTTTTCACAACAGAATAACAGCGAGATGGATGAAGTTGAAGTCACCATCCAGTTGCTAAAGGAAATAAAAAATTGGACGCAAGTTTTGCTGGATGAAGAAGTCAGACGAATTTTGAACAAGATTCCATTTTTACAAAAGCTACTTACTGCTTTGTTTGTAATGAAGGTTAAGGTACTTTCGGTAATTAATATGAGAAAAGACACTGAAGAGTTTCCATTGACAATCCCAGCCAATACTACATTCATTCACCATGTCTACATACAATGTGCCAACATACTCGTTGACAATAGCAATGTGCTGGCAGACATGAGTTTAGTTGAGCTAACACCTCTCGTGCAAGAAGCGATCCGAAATGCTTGTCTAGCTTGTATTGCGTGGTCAGACTTACTTTCTTGGGGGTTAGATGGTGTGAATGTGAATGAGGTCATAAATAACATCATGAAAGAGGACGAGCAGAACAACAACACAGCGCACAACGAAATGTCGTCAGCTGATGAAAATAATGATGAGGACTTTATGAACATTGCAAATGAAGAAAAAATGAATCAAGATGAGGAGGAAGATCGTACTCAGGAAAATGATAATGCTGATGGTGATGCTTATGGTGGTGGTGATGCTGATGCTGATGGTGATGCTGATGGTGATGCCGATGCTTCAAGTGTCAACGATAATCAAAACAAAAACGAGGATGGGGAGGGGAGTATGTTTGATTTGTCAAATGAAAATGATAATGTAAATAACGAACAAAATGACGAGAATGAAGGTTCAAGTATTGGTGATAGTGCTTCTGAAATACAGCAACCCGAGCACCCGCATCATGATGGCGTACCCTCAGGAGAGAATACTGCTGCAAAGGTAGTGACCTCGTCTTCTCCTTCCTTCTTCTGACCTAAATAAGCACTTCGACTTTTATAATGTTTTGTTATGGAAAGAGATGGATTCATTGTCATATGAAGAATGTAAAGTTTTCTCGCCTATTCTCAGTGAAGCTAAGTGTGTAAAAGTGTATGATGGAGACACTTTTCATTTAGGAACAATCCTTCCTGAACCGTACGGTGCCACAAGATTCTGTGTGAGACTTCTAGGTGTCGACACACCCGAGTTGCGAACTAAGAATCCCGCGGAGAAGTCACTCGCAAGGGAAGCAAGGCAAATTGTGAAAGAATACATCTTGAATAAAATGGTGAAAGTTAAAGTGTCAGGATACGATAAATACGGCAGGCTTCTGGCAAGAATCGTTATACCAGATGGTAGGGATCTTTCTCAATGTCTTATAGATGAGCGAGTGGCCATTTATTATGACGGTGGTAAGAAGAATGTGACGAGCTGGGAGAGCTTATTGAAACAACACACAGAACTTAGAAGTTCCAGAGTCAATCAAGAGAGGATGGCACGGAATGAACGAAATCATAGTCAAAGTTGATACTTAAAAGCGTTTCGTTTGGCATAGGAACCCACAAGATGTAGTCTTTCAGAACGAATGGCTTACTGCCCAGTAACCGCGGTGTCTTTTCATTCACTATTCTCCATTGCAGTTTGATACTGAACTGTCTAAAAATGTCTTGAAGTACTTTTATATCACGCTGGAATTCACTGCTATGAGATAAAATAAGTTTATCTCCAAACCTTTCAAAACATTTTTGCTTCAACATACAAACAAGAACTTGAAATATATCTAATGCAGATTCTCCATCAACCCATAACATGAAGGCATTATAGTAACAAGATAATTTTTTTATATTACTTGACATAACTGGAAGGCAGATACAGGTATATGTAGTGGCTTGTTAGCCATATTAAGTATATGCATCAGTATGTTTCTATCAAGTTCGGATGTCCATACTATAACTACCTGCGAAACAAATCGGAGTCTTCATATGTTTTTCCTTACCCTAATTAAAGTTCTGGTTAGGGTTAGGGTTAGGGGTAGCGTTGATGACGGGATTCGAACCCGCGCACCCAGAGGGTATCAGATTAGCAGTCTGACGCCTTAACCGCTCGGCCACATCAACTTGGGATAACCCATGTGAAGCGTGAAATCAAACGTTCTCCAGGGTAGAATCTAAGGGTAACAAAGAATTCACGAGCTCTTCGAACGTCATAAAAGAAATAGTGCCTGGCACCTCGAAACGAGAGTTGGGAAACATTGTTTTCAAGTAATGCTCGTTCAGCCTTAATTCATCAGCACTCAGTGTGAAGTCGGCATCTGAATCGAAATCTTTGAATAATTGCATGATTTGAAACATACCTTGTTGACGATTCAATTGTTGATGGCGATCATTTTCTGATTTCAATCTTTCGTGAGTTCTCTTTAGTTTCGTCATGAATTCACCTGTAGATTCGCCAACCAGTTTAACAGATTCTGTTACAATGTTAATATCATGTTCCAGATCAGTCTTTATCTCCTCGAGATCTTTGTTGTTTGCTTTTAGGTCACTGTTCAGTTCTTGAAAGTTATTGTTCACTTCTTTAAGAGTATTGTTTTCAGACTGTAGAGACGTCACTGAATCTTCTAAGTCCTTCGAAACTTTCATTTTTTTAATGACAAGCATAGAAATTCCAGAAACAAGACTTGCAAGTAGATAACCAGTCGCACAGGCTGACCCCATGGTCAATGCAGCGACTACACCAGCGAGAACTCCTGTTACTGCTATGATCCCGTAGCATCCTAGTGTGGCAATGTTCACATTTTTCTCCATCGTATTTGTCATCATTTACATTTGTAAATTAATAAAAATATACGCGAATCATTTTTTTGTCACTTCATAACATAATGCAACAGTTGCCATGGAAGCTTGTATCAGTTCCTGCAGACGGGCGTTGTGCGTTACATGCAACTGCCGCAGCATGTGCATACAGTGGTACTCAAATAAAGCGCGAGTTGCTGCTTTATTACAAAAACACCCCTGCTGAGGAATTGATACGTGATTTGATTGAATCCGGTGATTTCATGAAAAATAAAGAAATTCAAGAATTCGGAGAATCGCATGTGGCAAACCCACTTTACTTCAAAGATTTTATACTGGAGAAATCAGAGTGGATTGATGAAGTTTTTGCAAGCGAATGTGAAGATGCTGATCAAATTTGTCTTTCATCTCGCCGTACCTGCCCACACTCTAAAGTCGTATCATTCGTGCACAAAAAAAGTGGACGCAGGCAAACAACAATGGCAGTCTTACGGAGAAATGCGGTAATATTTTTGAATTGTTCCCGTCATTGGTACGTACTCATGCCTTACGAAAAAACCCTACCATTGTTTCCACGTTACCATGTGTCCCCCTACTTCAATGCGATCTTGTAGGTGATGGGTATTGTAAAAATAAAAGCAGACCGTCCACCTAGTAAAGGGTATCGTAAGAGTAAAAGGAGACCGTCATTCTACTATGATCATTCTGCTATGATCATTCTGCTATTATCATTCTACTCGGCTGGCTTGTCGCCAATTCCGACCCACTTCCAGCTGCCACCCTTTTTGACCTGCTTTATGAACTCGTGCTTCCAATTTTGATTGATGCGGTCGCCGTACTTGATCTTCATGAAGGTTCCAAAATTCTTCTCCGACTCGGTGTACCCATTTAACTCCAGAATGCGGTGAAGGTCGCGAGTGAGACGAGGGTTGTTAAGGTCGTCACGCGACTCGATGAAGTGATCATTGAAAAACTCCGCGGTAGTCTTGCCGTGCGTAGTCTTGCCGTGCGTAGTCTTGCCGTGCTCCTCCTCGTAGATCGAGCGCATGTCGTACTGGGATGGCGGCTCGGAGCCGAAGCCATTCTGCAAGTAGTCGTCATAGTGATCTACAAGCAAATCGAAAAGTGCCAGCTTGTACGGCCGCTTCTTGAACAGGTTCACGAGGTTGTCATCGCGCGGAAACACGTTCTCGCCACTTATGCGCGGGTCTCCGACCGGAACAAATTGCGAGGGGAAATTCCAAACGTGAAGCGACTCGATTGAAGCCTTATCGGGCGGGTGAAGCTCAATGCATGAATTCGTTCCAATGAAGATGCGAGCCTGAAAATCAAACGTGGTATTCTTTTCGTACAAGTTGCGGCCGGTCATGGGCGCTCCGCCACGAAAGCCTTTGAGCTGGGCAGAATCGAACTTGGCGCCCGCCTTCGGCTCCTCGCAAAAGACGAGGCGCTTGCCCATCAAAGCCATCTTCCACGACTGCGCAGCAACCGGGCTTGATTTGCCGTCAACCAGAAGATGCTTCGGATCCAGCATGGCACACCATTGGGGAACGACGGTCACGAAGATTTTGAACAGCGTGGTCTTGCCACTGTGAGTCTTGCCAAGGTGCTGCACGAAAAACTTGCCCACCTCCGGCTTGCCCTCGAAGAAGGCCTGGGCTAGCTCCTTCAACACGTTCGAGTAAAGCGCCTCCTCGGGCAGGATCTGCTCGAAGATGTCCTTGATGTGCTCCTTGGCGTCCACGACCTCCTGCGACTGAAGCTCGCCCGGACCGGGCGCATTGAAGTCGAACTTGACCGTGAGGTAGTCGTCCGGCTGGAATGGGCGGATCTGCTGCGTGTTCGAGTCGTACAGGCCGTCCTTGAAGGGCACCACTCCGGGGGACAGCTTGTCGAGGTTGCGAGTCCACTCAGCACCGACCTCGTTGAAGCACCCGGCCCACTTGTACACCCTCTCCGCGCCAGCCACCATGCTGCCGTGGCGGCCGAGGTTCTCCTGCTCATCCATGCACAGCTTGAAAAAGGTCGCCTTGCTGTTCGTCCAGAGCCCCGAGTCGTCATCGTACGTGTACACGGTCGCCTTGCCGCTGTCGCACACCGACATCCACTTGTCACCCTGGAGCTCGTGCAACTTTTCCACGGCCTCAGAGTCAGTCATCTTAATCTGCCCCCCCTCGGAGTCCGACATATCTCTCTGCTTAGGGTCAGGGGTTGGGGGTCAGGGGGTAGGGGGGTTAGGGGCTAGCACCGAGTTTCGGCGGTACAGCGGCACAGCGGCATGATCGAGGCGATCGAGGGCCAGGACAGGGTCGATCAGGGCAGGGGGCATGCGGTTGCGGACGCGCTCTTGTGCCAGACGCTCCTGCTTGCGTTTGCGTGCTGCCTCCTTGCGTGCTGCCTTCCACGCCTCTGGGTCCGCCGCGATCTCGGCCACCATGCGCTCCGAAAAGAAGTTGGTCGCGATCGCCTTGAAGTCAGGTCCGGGTCCTGTGAGTTCTGCTCCTCGGGCGCAGGCGGCAGTGCGCACTCCGTCGGCGCCAGCGTGTTCGTTGGAAAGCATGACCTGCGGACGCGAGACACACGCAGGTGTCGGGGCGAGGGGGCGAGGCACGCGGAGGCGAGACAGCAGGCGCGCGCGAGGGCGAAGTATGGGCGGCAGGCACGCGCACCCGTGCTTTTCGCCCCGCACTGGCTCTGTGGACTGTTCTGGTAGCACCCCAGGTGGTTGCGCAGCACACGTGGACGGGTGTTTGCCGCCCAGTGATGGAGGACACCACTTGTGCTTCCGTGAGTCTACCGATAAATACGAATTTACCTGGCGATGGTGTGTTGTTCAGACGCAAACTCTCTAAAGAGTCGTACTCCAAAGAGAAGTGTATACAACGCGTCGTTACCCGTGCTGGCAATGGTACTGCTTACGGCGCTTTGAAGAAAGCAGTGTGTGGACAGGGTATCACAAAACATGAGAGCACAACTATGAGACAACTATTGAAACGGAAGTTGGACGCGATCTGTGGCAAAGCGTGTGAGCTCAATGTGTTGGGACAAGGTCTTGGCCTCAACGAGAATCTGTTCACGGTTCAAATTCACATCACACCCTCTCCAAGGCTTCAGAAAGCAATTGATGGGCTGGGAATGGAACGTTTCTCCCCGGACTTCGAATGTCACATGGAAGTGTCTAGTGACACAGCCAGTTGCCACGATTCAGGACCGGCTGACGCACAGACCAGCGAACAGCACAGTGTGCGGATTGATGAATGTGGTTTGCATCAAGCTCACGTGGATCATTACAGGTGTGAACAAGAGGGGGAGAGTGGTGAGCATCAAGCAGAGATGGTTGATTACACGTGTGAGCAGACGGGGGACGAAAGAATTGGGTTACAAAAAGAAGAAGCCGAAAGTGAGGCCACACAATTGAGCGTGAACAATATTATGACACCCGAACAGCAGGAAGAGATTATTTTCTTCGAAGCATGCAGAGAAATCATTCTTGAACAGACTCGTCTTCTCTCACTGATGGACATTAACGCGCCAGGCATTCTGGGGGAGGTTGGAAGAGAGGCGTTACTGCAATACAAAGCAGTGACAAGCGAGTCATCAGAAAATTGTAATCGAGCATTGAGAAAACTCTTTTATGACTTTCCAGGCTTATTGCATGAAATTGGTCTCAACAATCCTGTCGTCATCTACAGCTGGATTTATGAGAACTTGTGCAAAAAAAACTCTGTGCAGTTAATAGGCTGTGGGCGGAAATTGCAACGCGAGACATCTCAATATCGATTGTCAAAAATAATTGAGAATTACAAAGATCCGACAACAAACAGTAAAATTAATATTGAAGCCTCTACAGCGTTTGCAATGCTGCGTCGTCTGTGTTATTACAACCTGCATCGTGCGCAACTAAGCCATCCAATGTTGACACTTTCAGATGCACTATCGTTTTTGACTGTGGAACTGCAGCTCGCGACTCAGCTTCGCATAAAAGTTATGGCTGAGAAGCAGACAGATGCGAATTTTGATAATGATTTGGATCATGCAATTCGAAATGCTTTCGAATAAAGCTACTATTTTCAGAGGAACAGGGGCGGTGCTGGTGGGACAACAGGGACACACTCTTTTGCTTGAACCACTGACCACCGCGCCTCGCATGCCTTTTCTTCAAAGTGAACCCCTTCCAGTTTGATGATGAATATGCCACTTCCTGTGGATGGAAAACTTTCAGTGGCTCTGGTATTAGCATCGAAAGTCTTGAAAGATAATGCTTTTAATGTTTGCCTTGGATTTCTTCCCCCTTGTAGTGTAGGTCTAAACATGCGCTCTATTTGATCGTATGTTATTTTCTGACCAAACCACGTTTCCGAACTTTCGGAGATTTTTGTACAGATCATGTCATCAATTTCATGTATGACATTGGCATGTTCAGTGGTACAAAGCAACTCCAAGTTATCGTTTTCATAAGAGTATGTGAGCTCACAAGTCTGCATCAGTGACGTCTCTGATTTGGAAAATCTTAGTTTGTCTTCGACCTTCTCAGGTGCTGACAGTAAGACGTCAGGTGTAGCAAGTTCACACAACTTCACAACCTTAGCTGGCATTATAATATTGCGTAATAAATTACTCCGAGTATTTAGACCGCACTTTTTTTTTCTATGTAAAATGTATCGATATGCAATCAGTAGGTGAATTCGTTGGAGCCGGTCTAGTAGCCTTAGCATTTTTGAAACTCACGAACCCAGGTGTAAAGAATAGTGGAATTCTTGATATGGGACCAACACCTGTTACCGAGCCAGTAACAGGTGTTGGCACAGCGGAAGACGCCTATGCGGAAGTGGAAGGAGTCAAGTCACGTAGCCCCGATGACGTCTGCAAAGTGTCACCACCGGAGATGATAAGCACGTCACTACTACCGAGCGACAATGAAGCAATGGGTGACAGTGATTTCATGACAATCACACCCGATAAGCTTCAAAGTATCAACTTCTTGAATGCGGGGTGGTCATTAGGTAGAGATACAACTTCTAACACGATGCGCAATGCTTCTTACGATCTAAGATCTGAGCTACCCAACCCCAAGATCCTAAATATGGATAACAATAGCTTTTCAAATACAACAATCGATTTCCAACCCAGACGTTCATTCGAACCTGAGCTCCCAAATGATAGTTTAGCTACAGGACTAGAGGGCAAATGAACATGCAAGTAGCAACAAAAGACCAGCTAGTAGAGTACGGCATCATGGAGCCAAGTCTCTGCCCTCTTGACAGAATTCTGATATTTGCTGTTGTCTTTGTAGGGAACTAATGTCTTCAATACTAACATCATCGCATGCAAACATTCACAAGTCTCTTCATTGAAAGACATTTGATGATGCACTGCTTCCGTGCCAATGTTAATCACTTTCTCGTGATCAAGAATGTGGTTGCATAACTCTAGAGTTAGAACGTAGACTTCTCGATCGTAAGCCTCCCACAACTCATCGGAAACTTTCTCAAGTCCACGAAGTATGAACTTGTACTCGGGAAACGACCTGTCATCCATACCCTCGAATTCCTCCGAACGGTCAGCAAAAGCCTCAGCCTCAATAAAATTTTCAAATGCAAGAATATACAAAAGCTCTGATTCCTCAGGAACCTTGTTCTGATATTTACTAACAATATTTTTGAAGTCTTCTTCAGTAATTTCATCACCGTTGTTATCTCTATATTCATCTATTTCTTCCTCAATATCCGTTAGTAATGTATGCGAATAGCAGGATCTCAATGTGGGATCTTTTATTTTCATGTTTAAATATGAACTCATAATTTTTATCAATTATCGTGCGCGTCATGAGACCAGCATTAAAATTGAAGCTGTAATTTATCATGGAAGTGGGTGCCTCACGTATAACTAAAAGATCACAAAGAAAACAATCACCCGAGTCCACTGAGGAAACAACTGAAGAAATGACAAGAAAATCTGAGAAGAACAAACAACCCGCGAGAAGGGAGAAGAAAGAGCAAAAAGAGCAAAAAGAGCAAAAAGAGCAAACAGAGCAAAAAGAGCAAACAGAGCAAAAAGAGCAAACAGAGCAAACAGAGCAAACAGATCCAGAAAAAGAAGTAGAGAAGGGTGAGGAAGCGAGTGAGGACACCGAGGGTGAGGATACAAGTGACGAGAAAGATCAGAGCAATATTCAATCAATGCTTGATCAATTGATCGACACTGATGGGGAGGAAGCAAATCAAGGAGAGGAAGGAGAGGAAGGAGAGGAAGGAGAGGAAGGGGGGGTGGGTGAGGGAGATTCATCTGTTGACGAAAACGACGATGATATGAGTACAGATTTTGAAGAAGATGATGAGACAGAATGGCCAGCATCAACTATCATGTACGTGCCTGGAGTCGTTGATGACAAACTTCTTAACTATTTTCAAAAATATTTGATGAAAGAGACGAACAAAGACAGAGTTTTCAAACCATCCATGACACTATTAGTAAATGACGAAGATTTGGAAAAAGAAGAGGATCCAGAAGAGTATGAAGAAATAGTGGATGAGACATTTAGAAAGTGCAAGATTGCAAAAGACACACACACACTGCAAAAGCTTTACAACATGATGGAAGATAACATAGACGAGGCAGCAGACAAATTCATAGAAAAGTTCAATTTCTTCAGTATTGTCAGTACGAAAGAAGAATATACCATGTTGAGATTCGAGCCTGGAGATTTCTACAAGGAGCACATCGAATGCTCTAGCCTAAATGATGACAGTGATGGCTCCTCCAGGAAACTCTGTGTTTATTTAGTACTTGAAGCACCAACAAAGGGTGGCGTTTTCGAGTTTTTGTATCAGGGAATCAAGATAAAACCAGAAGCTGGATCAGTCATCATGTTCCCATCATGCCCACTACACCCGTTAAGAATTACCAGTGTACAGGAAGGAAATCTGATGTATGCCAACAACTTCCTGCTTTAAAATACATTTTTACTTTTTAATATGTTGAGTTACTTAAAATGCCACCTTCGCGTAATAATGAGAATAACAATTCTAATTCAAATAATGCACCCTCACCACCAAAGCCGAGACAAAAGAAAAGAATTAAGAAACCGCCCGTGCCACCACCATTGCGCCCAGCCGCCCAGAAAAAAATACATCAGAAATCAACTCCAAGCAAGAGGTCACCACCTCCAACCGAGAGGTCGCCACCAAAGAATTCACCCCGAAACAAAAATAACATCGGAATAATAACCATCAGAGGCATCGGAAGTCGTCCGGTCGGATCTCACATCTCAGCAGTCGCAGTTCTAATCCCTCGAATTACAAATAATTACAAGTACGAAACAAAACAAGGTAGTGACATCAGACAATCAGCAACTCCCAAACGTAAGCAATCATCTACTGTGAGAAAGATACACATAGGAAACATGACAAGATTATGCAGAACGCTGGGAAATGTTTCTAAGTCAATTGCAGCTGAAATGACTCGTAGATGCTACAGACAACTTCAAGAAATGGTGCAACCAGCAAAGAGAGTTTAATAAGGCAGCTGCAACGCCATTAGAAAGACACACACACCCCTTGGAATGACTTGCTGTAAATGTGCGGACATGTCATGTCTAATCTTCTCATATCAAGTTGTAGTATGAACGAAAAGGAGTTTTTGATGACTTCCAATCCATGGATCATTACAGATAAAGTTTTCGTAAAGAACTTATACATTAAGGCAGACATTTCACAATGGTGCCGCTCATACAACATATTACTGTCCACGGAGGGAAACGACCATATCATGGAATACAAGACACTAGCAAGGATTCTGGACGTGATTCCAGATTCGCTTTCATGGGACGGCAAGTTTGCGATGGGTGTTCACTTGAATGTGAATTGGAGGGAAGACTTACGAAACTTTGTAGACAACAAGACAGGGAAAGTATGTTTTTTGAATTTCCAAAAACATGACTTGTTAAAAAAAGAAACAGATGTATATCTGGACTCAGAGAAAGACAAGGTGCATTTACTTCGTGAAATATTGAAAGATGCAAGAGTAACATTGGTGCAAGGTGAAAAAGAAATTGTCATGTTCACTTGTTCCGAGCCAACAAAAGATATACTTGTTGGGTGTCCTCCATTGAAATCTGATATACTTATCACGCGTTCTGATTTTTTTGATGCTATTCCACTGACATGTCTGAAAAAATATTTGAAAAAAAATGGATGTGTCATACACTTTGGTCGTCCATCAATATCTCATGATCTCATAGCCATAGATTCAATGGTCTTATCAGGATTGAAGACACACGACAATTGGTTACAGTGTTTTGTCAATTATTTAACATCTATTCAGACTGCTTAGATTTATGTATTTACTAACGATGCTAACGATGCTAACGATGCTAACGATGCTAACGATGCTAACGATGCTAACGATGCTACAGACTCCATGTGGGACATAGAACTGTTAAGGGCAGAGCTGTTTCTGCACAATGGGAGGAGACTTTTGTGATTTTCTTTTCTTTGTGCATTGCTCATGTCTTCCTCGACGTCTCCCTCGACGTCTTGCTCGACGCGTTGTCGCTTCGGTGAGTGCTTCTATGGTCGGGGCGGGACCGGGTTGCAACCAATTTCGAATATCCTGGTTAGCCATTGATGTGTGAAATCTTGGCTTGTCTTTAAGACGAGGTCGTTTGAACCCCTCAGTGAGCGCGCGCGAAACTTTGATGCTCGTTCTGATAGCACATGTGGAAAGTCCATGGCTGTCAAAAAGTGGCCGAACTCAAGAGCCCTACACTCAATTCTCTTCTTCTTTCTCTCTTCAATTGAAGAGAGAAAGAAGAAGAGAATTGAGGTAGGGGCGAC
>Ga0209666_1000390_pt1 | contig 34235 bp, 15 predicted proteins | sample SaaInlV_125m_DNA_FD_184679 | JGI IMG/M metagenome (GOLD analysis project Ga0209666, IMG submission 184679) | Marine microbial communities from expanding oxygen minimum zones in the Saanich Inlet - Saanich Inlet SI037_S3LV_10m_DNA (SPAdes)... | ecosystem: Environmental > Aquatic > Marine >...
CCCGGGGACGGTTTCCGTCCCCGCGTCGCAGGTGGCGGTTGTGGAGCGCGCGATGCTCGCCGCGCGCGGCGAGGCGGCTTCGCTGCGCGCGCGGCTGGAGGCGAAGGAGGCTGAGCTCGCCGACCGCGCGACGCGCGAGAAGGCGCTCGCCGCCGCCGAGGCGGCTCTGCGAGCGCGCGTCGCGGACCTCTCCGCGGAGCTTCGCACGGCGTCGAAAGGGTACGACGAGGAGCTCGCGCGCGTCGGCGCCGAGCTCGCGTCTCTTCAGGCTTCGTTGACGGAGCGCGAAACCTCCGTGGAGGCGATGCAGAGCCGCATGGACGCCGAGGCGCGCTCGGAAACCTCCAAGCGCAACGCGGAAATCTCGGACGCGCGGTCCGAGCTCTCGAAGATGCAGGAGGCGCTGGAGAAGATGGCCCGGGACGTCGCGCGCAAGAAGGACGTCGAGGCGAAGCTGGCGGCGACGCGAGACACTCTGCGCGCGATGGAGACGCGCGCGGAGGGTGCAGAGGCGCGAGTCGCCGCGCTCGAGGCGGAGCGCGCGGCGACTGCGCGAGACGTTGACGAGGCGCGTCGCCGACTCGACGCGGCGCGCGAAGAGACGGCGTTCTTCCGCGCCGAGCTCGAGGAGGCGTCGCGGTTCGTGGGCGTCTCGCCGAAAGAGATTTGGACGCCCGAGGAGGGTTCTTCCTACGCTTCGGCGAAGCTCTCGGCGGTGGCGTCGCGCCTGGAGGCGCGCGTCGCGAGCCGCCGCGAGGACTTGCGAGGCGCCGAGGCGCGGGGCGCCTCCGCGCTCGCCGCCAAGGTCTCCGCGGAGATCGCGGAGCTGGAGGCGTACCTCGAGGCGGTGACTGACGCGCTGACCGACGAGGGCGAGGCGCTGGCGGCGGCGCGCGAGGAGGCGGCGGCGGCCGCGCGCGACGAGACGGCGGCGCTGGAGGCGCGGCTTCTGGACCTGGAGGATGCGCTGGACGAGAAGTCGGCGGAGGTGGCCAATCTCGAGCGTCTCCGCGCCGACGCGCTCGCTTTGGCGACCGAAGCCGAGGCGCGCGCGCGCGAAGTCGAGGCGAGCGAGGAGGCCTGGGACGTCGCGCGCGGCGACCTGGAGCGCGAGCTCGCCTCCGAGCGCGCGGCGCGCGCGCTCGAGCAGGAACGCGCGCGCGAGGCTTTGTTTGACCTCGAGCGCGAAGTCGACACGTCCAACGCGCGGGTGGACGCGCTCGAGTCGAGCCTCCGCGAGGAGCGCGACGCGCGCGAATCGAAACTCCAGTCGTTACGCGACCACCTCGAGGCGGCGCGGCGCGAGAAAAAAGACGCCGAGACGCGTCTGGCGGACAGGGAGCTGTTTCACAAGCGCGCCTCCGAGACGGACGCCGCCGCCGCCGAGGAGGTGCGCGCGACGCTGCGCGAGCGCCTCGCCGAGACGGAGGCGAGGCGTCTGGCGGACGCGGCGGCGTTTACGAAGGAGGACGCGGCGGCGCGCGCCGAGCGCGACCGCCTCGCGGCGGAGGCGGCGGCGAAGGCTTCCGAGCTGGAAGCCGCCAAGGCGTCTCTCGCGGAGACGGAAGCGGCGGCGGCGCGCCGCGCCGAGGAGCTCTCGGAGGCGCGCGCCGCCGCGGCGGCGCGCGCCGCCGCGCTGGAGGCTGCGCTCCTCGAGCGCGACGGCGCGCGCGCGGAGGCGTCGACGCTCGCCGCCGCTCTGGCGGAGCGCGAGCGCGCGACGGCGTCTCTCGACCGCGACGCGAAGCGCGCGCGGCGCGACGCCGAGGAGGCGGCGCGCGCTTCTCGGGAAACCGAGCTCGCGCTCGCGAAGGCGGAGTCCGCTCTGGCGGAGGCCACCTCGCGCGCCTCCGCGGACGCCGCGGCGGCGGCGAAGGCGAGCGAGGCGGCGGCCGTGCTCAAGGAGCGCCTGCGCGAGGCGGAGCGTCGCCGCGACGAAGCCGCCGCGTCTGCGGCGGAGGAGCGCGCCGCGCTCGGGGCTGAGACGAAGCGTCTGGAGGAGGCTCTCGCTTCGGCGCTCGCGAAGGCTTCTTTCCGGGCGGAATCGTCTTCTTCCCCTAAAGCAGACGAATCGGCGGAGGTGACCGCCGCGCGGGCTCGCGTCGAGCGTCTGGCGGCGGCGGCGGCGGATGTCGACGCGCGCGTGAACGCGACGAAAGACGCGTCGCTGTCGTCGTCGCTCGCCGCCGAGTCGGCGAAGCACGCGGCGCGCGCGGCTGAGCTGGAGACGCGCCTTTCCGAGGCCAAGGCGAGCGCGGACGCGCTGGAGAAGCATCTCAGCGCCCGCGTCGAGGAGATGCAGGGCACCGTGCGCGCGCTCGAGGCGCGGCTGGCGGAGAAAAGAGACGAGCGCGAAGCCGCGCGTCTGCGCGCGGAGGTTTTGGCTCTGGAGCGCGAGCGCGCCGCGCGCGTGGGCGAGCTCGAGACGCGCGTCGCCGACCTCATGGCGGCGCTGAGGGACGCGCGCCGCGACGCGCGCGCCGCCGAGAAGGCTGCCGGTACGGAAAAGAAGAAGGAATCCGAGGACGCCGAGCGCGCGCTCCGCGAGACGGTCGCCTCGCTCGAGGCGCGCGTCGCCGAGGCGGAGGCGGAGGCGGAGACGGCGACGCGCGCGCTCGCCGAGTCGGCGGTCCTAAAATCGGACGCGGCGCGCGGTCTGGCGGAGGCGCGCGCGGCGAACGACGCCGAGACGGCCGAGCTCGAGGCTCGACTCGCCGAGTTCGAGGAACGCGCGGTGTCGGCGTCCGAACGCGAGACGGGTCTCCGACTGGAGCTCGACGACGCCGCCGCCGAGCTGAGAGTCGCGGCGAAGGCGCGGGACTCGGCGTCTGAGACGGCGCGCGCGCTGGAGCGTCGTCTCGCCGAGACGACGCGAGCGCTGGACGCCGCGGACGCCGCGCTATTGGAAAAGAAGGGCGAGGTGGAAACCCTCGAGGCGTCCCTCGCCGAGTCGGCTGCGGCGCTCGCGGTTTCCGCCGAGGCGCGAGGCGTCAACGCGTCGCTCGTCGCGGCGCTCGAGGCGAAGCTCGCGGACGCGACGGAGACCGCCGCGAACGCCGAGGCGGAGTCGTCCAAGTTGCGCGCGGAACTCTCGCGCCTGCGCGGCGCGCTGGACGACGCCGAGGCGGCGGCGGCGGCGGCGACCGCCGCGACGGCCGAGACGAAAGCCGAACACGCCGAGACGCGGGAGATGTACGAGGTTTCTTTGGCGAATTTGGCGAGCGAGAAGGAGGCTTTGCGCGAGCGATTCGACGAAGCCGTGCGCGACGCCGCCGTCTCCGGCGAGACGTACGCGAACGAGCTCATCGCGATGAGCGAGCGCGTCTCTGCGCAGAAGCAGAGAGCCGACGCGTTCGCCGCCGATTTGGCGTTGGCGCGAGACGCGCTTCGCGTCGCCGAGACGAAAACCGCCGACGCCGACGCCGACGCCGCCGGGCTCGACGCGGCGGTCGCCGACCTCGAGGCGCGAGCCGAGCGCGAGCGCGCGGCGCGCGCCGTCGCGGAGGCGAACGTCGCCAGGCTCGAGGAGGCGCTTCGCGTCTCGGAGGAGGAACGGAAGGCGAGCGAAGCCGAGCGCGCGAACGCCGACGACGACGACGACGCCGAGGAGGTTGAGATCGCGTCGTTGCGTCTCCGGCTGGCCGAGCTCGAGGCTTCGTACGACGCCGCCGTGCGCGACACGCGCGGCGTCGAGCGCGACTTGCGCGCGCAGCTCGCGGCGGCCCAGGCGGCTGCCGCGCGCGGCGCGACGCTGGAGGCGACCAAAGCCGCGCTCGAGGCGCGCCTGGCGGACGCCGAAGCGACGCTTCGAGCCGAACGCGAGCGCGCCGCCGCCGAGGCTGCGGAGTCGTCGCGTCGCGCGGCTGATTCCGTCGCCGCGCTCGAGACGCAGCTCGCGGCGCTTCGCGCGTCTCTCGCGGCGCGCGACGAGGCGCTCGCCGAGGCGGAAACCGCCGCGGAGGCGCTTCGCGTTGCCAACGAGGACCTCGAAACGAGGCTCGTCGAAGTTTCTTCCGTCAAAAGCGACGCGCTTTTGTCGCGCCGATCGTCGCGAGATGAGAAGGACGACGCGACGCGAGCCTTGGCGGCGTTGCGCAGAGACGTCGCCGACGCCGAGGCGCGTCTGGCCGAGCGCGACGCCGCGCTCGCGGCGGCAGAGAAAGAGACGGCGCGTTTGAACGAGCGCGCGCTGGAGGCTGAGGCGGAGGCGGAGACGCTGCGCGAGAAGCTCGTCTCCAGGGAACAGATGGCGGAGATACGAGACGCCCTGCCGAACGAGACGGGAACGAAAACGAAAACCCCTCTCGATGATGATGATGATGATTCTTCTTCTTCTTCTTCTTCATCTTCTTCTTCTTCGGGAGACGACGCGGAAGAAAAAGAAACCGAACGAAGCACCCAAAAAGAAAAAGGAAAAGGCTCGCTTCCGGACCTGGTCGCCGCCGAGCTCGAGCGTCGTCTGGAGGAGCTTCGCGTCGTCGCCGACGCGCGCGCCGCGGAGATTGAGTCGTTGACGTCTCAGGTTTCCGAGTTACGCGCGCAGGTTGAGGCTCGTCGCGAGGCGGAGACGTTGAGACGGGACGCGGAGAGAGAGGCGGCGTCGCTTCGTGAGGAAGTGGAGGCGCTGCGCGAACGCGCGGCGGATCTCGAGACGGCGCTCGCGACGCGCGACGCGCTCGTCGCGTCGCTCGAGGCGTCGAACACGAAAGCCGCCGGCGAAAAAGAAAAAGAAAAACAAAACGAAAAAGAAAAGAGCGGCGTTTCCGTGGCCTCGCCCTGGACGACCCTGTTCGGCGGCGATGCCGCCGCCGCCGCGGCGGCGGCCGCGAACGCGTCCGGAAGTCTCTCTTCCTTGGGTGCGGTTCCGTCTCGCTTCTCGGATCCGGCGGCGGACGCGGCGACGCTGGAGGCGTCGGTGCAGGCGGCGCGCCTTTCGATCCTATTGCGCCAGCGCGAGCGCGCGCTGGCGGCGCTTCGGCGCGCCGAGGCGGAGGGCGCCGCGATGGCTCCCGCGCTGGAGGCGTACCGCGTTGAGATCAAAGAGTTGGAGACGGAGGCTGCGCGCGTGCGCTCTGAGCTCGCCGCGCGCGACGACGCCGCCGCCGAGCTGCGCGGCCGCCTCGACGTCGAGCTCAACATCCTGCGCCGCGAATCGGCCAAGATGCGGCGGACGCTCTCGGCGTCGGCGGACGTCGACGAGGCGCTCAGAGCGCGTCGCGACGGAACGGATGGAAAAACACAAACCTTACCCACCGACGGTCAGAACGACTTAGCGGACTTGTCGTTGTCCGCGCTGGAGGATAAGCTGTCGCTGGCGCAGATCAAGTCCGAGGTCGCGTTCGACGCGCTCGGCTCGACGCTCGGGTCCGCCAAGGAGGACGGCAAGGGCGCGGGCGCGAGCGCGAGCGCGAGCGCGAGCGCGAGCGACCCCGCCGGCCTCTCCGTGCGGCTGATCGACGTTCAGTTTTCGATTCCGTTCGAGACGCGCGTCGGGCAGGACCTGTACGTGGTCGGGACGTGGTGCGACTGGGACGTGAACGCTGGTCTGGCGCTGGAGTACGTCGAGGGGGGGAAGTGGGTTGGCACCATGCCGCTGCACCCCGGGTACAACTACGAGTACAAGTACGTGGTCCTCGACCGCCGGGACGGGCGACGCGTCGGCGAGCCGGTTGGTTTTTTCCCCGAGTGGGGCTTCGCGGAGCCGTCGCTGGTGGCGAGCCCGAAGCGGTTAGTTTCGGGGGACTCGTCCGCGTACGCTGCCGTGTGGCAGAAGGGCAACAACAAAGCTTTGGCGCTGGATAACATCAGCACCAAGGGCCTGGACCACATCGAGGCGCGGGACGAGTGGGTCCCCGACCCGAAGAACTCGCCCATCCAGCTGGTGGGGTTCGACGGCGAGGTGAAGGAGATCGTCGGGTCGACGCGCCTGCTCATGGAGTGCGTCAACCGCGCGGACGAGTACCTCGAGGAGGTCAGGGCGCAGATGGAGGAGATGTACGACATCGCCGCCGCCGCGGTCAGGAAGCGCAGGGCGGTGGACGAGGACGACGACGACGACGACGACGACGGGCTCATCATCGCGTGACGCCGAAAAACGAGCCTGAGCCTTCGTTTCGCGCGGGGTAATTCCGCGCGCATCGGTAGACGAACGAACGACGCGACGTTCGTAAAACTAGACTATGAACGAAAAAAAAGGTGTATCGCATCACAGAGCGGGTCGATATTTGCGACCGCGAAGACGCTTTTTGATGCGCCTAAAACCTAAACCTTCCATCGTCTACGAAGCCTCCGTCTCGGCTTCATCCGCCGACGCCGCGGCGGCGCCGTACGTCGCGGCGCCCGTTCTTCTCTGCGCGTCTCGCCCCGGCTTGGAGAGCGTGGCGAGGATGCCGTTCCATATCACGCCCATCACCGCCACGTACACCGCCTGGTCCTCCACCGGGACGTACGCGAACTGCACCGCCTGCGCGGGCAGCCAGAACGTGAGGTTGGCGCGCATCAGCTCGGGAAGCCGCGCGTGCAGCGTCTGCAGACTCGTCGCGACGTCCGTCCGCTCCGAAACGCCCGTGAAGAGGAAGTACGCCGGCCAATACAAAAGCGGGATCACCACTAATTGATTCACGAGAAGCGGCGCGACGCTCGAACCGAGCGACTCGAGAGCGGCGCTCGAACCGATTCCCGGGGTCAAATACCCGGTCCAGTCGTACGAGTTCAGAACGTTGAACCAGTGCGGCTGCCACAAACCGGTGTAGCACGCCGAAAAAATCACAGTCTTGGCGACGTCGTACGCGACAGCGGCGTCTGAGATCTTTTCCGCGTTTTTTTCCGTCTCGCTTTTTTGCGCGTCGTCGTCGTCGTCCGCGATTCTCCCTTCCCTCCGTCTTCGCCGCGCCGCAATCTTGGTCTTGGCTTTGGCGATGCCCCTGCTCCCCACCGCCCCCACGAGCGCGAGGCCGGAGATGGTCCCCGCGCGCGCGAGCTCCGCCTCGGCGCCGCTCACGATTTGGCGCGGGCGGTCGTCGACGACGACAAAGCCAAACTTTTGCAGGGCGTTGGCGATAGATCGCCGGCGCTGCTCGAGCCTCAGCCGCGCGAGCTCGCTCTCCATGGTGCGCTCCGCCAGCTGCCCCGCGGTCTCGGCGACCAGCGCACCCGCGACGGTGGCCAGGAACAGGCGCCGGGGGGATGTGGCGGGATTCACCGCGTCGGGGACGCGGGGCCACACCGAGTACGGCCCCAGCGGGGCTGGGTCGTCGCGCGCGGAAAGCTTTTCGCCCGGGGACGACGACGCGATGTCGTCCCCGGGGACGCGCGTCCCGGGGAAACCGTCCGCCTCGTCCGTGGACACCTCCTCCTCGCGCGTGCGCGTCACGGTGGTCGCGGAGGAGGCACGCGCCGCGACCGATCGAGCGCGCCCGGCGCGCGTTCCCGCCACGACGCGGCTGTCGTCTCGCCGCGTCGGAACGATGACGTCACGCGCGCGTCCCGAAGTCGACGCGTTTCTGCACGCGGACGTTCCCGCGCGAGTCCACACGCGCCCGATCCCCGAAACCGGTCCCGCGCCCAGCGTCGCCATCGCCGACATCGCGTCTCCTCCCCGCGTCTCCCCGCGCTGCCACCGGTCTCCGCCGAGAGCCCAGTGCGCGCGACGCGAAAAGTGTCGAAACTCCCGGGAACGCCGATTGCGTCGATTGCGTTCGATTGCGTTCGATTGCGACGGTTCAGCCAAGTGGCGCGAACTTCACTTCTTTGGATAACAGCGCCCCTCTTTTCGGGGCGCTTCTGCGACGCTTTTTCGTGACTGACAGCCTGTCAAATTTTTTGCCCAAAAAAATTTAGCTCAGGGGTGCCGAGCCGAAGCGCAGAAACACATTGGCGGAAGGTCCGCCGGGACGCCCCGGTCGGCACACGACGCCGCGCTCACGCACGGTCGCCGCTCGCCCACGCTCGAGGTCGTCAGTCGACCGTCGGCGAACGCCTTCCCGAGCCGCTACCGCGCCGCGTTCCGCCGCAGCGCCGCTCTCCCCGCTCAAAAGCGCAGAGGGCCTTCCGGAAGGGGAAGAAACCTTTTCTTTCGTCCCGCCATGTCCGCCTCGTCGATGACCGCCAGCGCGGCTGTCGTCCCCGCGGCGGCGCGCCTTCCCCGCGCGGGGAAGCGCGCCGCCGTGGCCGGCCGCAAGACCGTGCGCGTCAACGCGTCGGTCGCCGCGCCCCCCGCGGGGAAGGTACGCGCGCGTCCCTCGTCTCGTTCGCGTCCTATCCACATTTAACCTCCGGAACCTTCGCTGACGGATCGCGCGCCGTCCGTTTCCCCGATCGTCCTCGAACACTCCCACGCCCCCGAAACGCAGATCCGCTTCGACGAGACCGCCAAGGTGGACTTCGGCGGTCACGACCGCATCGAGACGCACGGCACCGTGCACATGCTCGGCGTGGAGTACGCCGACGGCACGCGCACGGTGACCCTGACGCAGAGCGAGCTCCTGCCGCAAGGCGGCAATCTGGAGTTGCACTGGGCGTGTGTCTTCGAGGGGAGCGACGAGTGGTGCCTCCCCCCCGACGGCGCCGTGCTTCCCGGCGGCACCGCCGACTCCGGGGACGGCAAGGCCAGCCGCACGCCCTTCGGCGGGGACGGTAAGCTGGTTTTGAGCTTTCCCCCCGGCGTCGGCGAGGACATCGAACGCGTGGTGGGCATCATCGTGCGCAACAACGCGGATTGGCTCCACGCGGACGTCGGCGACCTCGCCGTGCCGCTCAAGACGCCCTCCTCCTCGGGAGTTTTGAAGGCGCTCTCCGTGGCGGAGAAGCCCGGATCTGGGTCTCTGTTCGAGCGGTTCTGCCGCATCAACGACAAGCTCTCCGAGTCGCAGCAGGCGGGCCCGGCGGGCGCGGCGGCGATTTTCGCCACGCTGCGCCTCTCCGCGATCCGGCAGCTCCCCTGGTACGCGGGCGGGAACTACCAGGGCAAGGACATGGCGCACATGCAGGAGGTGGTGGCGAGGCGCGTGGCGCTCGCGTCTAAGACCGCAGAAGACGGCATGGCGCGCCAGTTTTACCGCGCCGCGCTCGCGACGCTCCCGCGCGGCGGCGGGAACGGCGACGACATCCGCCTCGGCATCCTGCAGCTGATGCGCGAGAACGGCATCAAGGAGGGCCACCGCCCCGGCATCGAGGACCCCTTCATCGCGCAGTGGCACCAGAAGCTGCACAGCAACACCACCGTGGACGACATCTACATCTGCGAGGCGTACCTGCACTTCCTGCACACCGGCAACTGGGACGATTTCTGGACGCACCTCTACGACAACCACGGTTTGACGCGCGAAGATTTGGCGTCCATGAAAGCCGGATGGCGCACGGAGGGCATCTTGGGACCGGGGAACCACCTGCCGCAGCTCATCAACCCGATGAAGCACTTCTACTGGATCCTGCGCATCACGCACGGCGGCGGGAACATGGACAGTGCCATGGACTTCGCGCGCGGGAACATGCCCGAGGACGTGCAGTACGAGATTGAGGACATGCTCGCGAACCGCGACGAGCCGTGGGTGCCGAACAAAATCGTCGAGCTCCGCGAGCGTCTCTCCGGGACGTGGCGCTACGGCGACGACTGCAACCGCGACGTGGTTTTGCTCGACATCGCCATGGAGAAGTTCTTCCGGAACAAAGTCGAGGGTCTGTCCGTGGCGGGCATGACCCCCGACGAGCGACTCGGGCAGCTCGAGTACACCATCCGCAACGTGATGGTCGGCCAGGATTTCGACCGCATGGGCGCGGCGTTTGAATTTTTCCGCAAAGCGAACGGCGACTGCGGTTTACAGCGCTGGGGCCCGGAGTGGTCCAAGGTGATGGACGCCGCGCTGGAGGGCATCTCGCTCGCGATGGAGTACCACATGGACCAGATGTGCGAGCTCTCGCAGTACCCCGCGGACGTCATCGGGCTGCAGGCGGAGTGCGACGAGCAGTACATCCTCAACTTCGGCGAAGAGGTTGTGCGCGGGCACTCCATGTTCGCCGTCTCCAAGATGCTGGGCGAGACGCGCCCGACCGTGCGCCAGGCTGCCGGGCGCTCGCCCTGGGACATCGCCGCCGCGGGCAAGCCCGAGATTTCTCTGCACGCGGGGAAAATCACGGTGGTTTCCCTGGAGGACATCCAGGGCATGGACTACAGCGCCGACCCCATCGTCGTCCTGAGCGCGCGCCTGGGCGGCCTCGAGGACATCCCCCCGGGAGTCACCGCCGTGCTCACGGCGTCGCCGGTGGATCTGCTGTCGCACATCGCCATCCGCGCGCGCCAGACGGGCGTTCTGCTCGCGGCGATGCCCGACCCCGGCGGCTGGGCCGACCTCATGACCAAGTCCGGCGAGGGCGTCAAGATCGACGTCGTCGGCGAGGAGCTGGTGGTGTCGGCGTCGGAGCTGGGCGTCGCCGCCGCCGCCTCCGTCGCGGGCCCCCCCACCGGCCAGTACATCGAGGGTCTGACTTTGACCCCCAAGGCGGACTGCGCCGAGTGGGTCGTGGGCCCGGAGAAGTACGCCGAGGGCATCGTCGGGGGCAAGTCTCAATCCCTCTCCGCGCTCGGCTTCAGCACCACGCTGAGCACGTTCGGCTTGATGTCCGAGACGATGAAGGTTGGCGAACTGAAAGTGCCCTCGTCCAGCGCGCTTCCGTTCAACGCCTTTGAGCGCGCGCTCCTGGCGGACGAGCCCACGCTGGAGAAGGTGGCGCTCGCCGCCGCGGCCGTGTCCGCGGCGGACGACTCCGGCGACGCCAACCTGCGCCGCGACGCGCTCGAGGTGCTCCGTGACGTGGTCAAGTTCCAGCTGAAGATGCCGGCGGACCTCGCCGCGCCTCTCGCCATGGCTGCTGCGTCGTACGGGAACTCGTGCGGCGCCGAGGAGATCTACGCCGCCGTCAAGAAGGTGTGGGCCTCTAAGTGGAACGAGCGCGCGTACCTGTCTCGCAAAGCGTGCGGCGTGGACGAGGAGGAGCTTCACATGGCGACTTTGCTCATGGAGGTTGTTCCCGCGGAGTTTGCGTTCGTGTTGCACACCGCTAATCCGCTCAACGGCGACCAAACCGAAGTTTTCGGCGAGATTTGCGTCGGTTTAGGCGAGGCGCTCGTCGGGAACGAGCCCGGATCGGCCCTGAGCTTCACCGCGAAGAAAGCGCCCGGGTTCCCGTCCACGGTGCGCAACTTACCCTCGAAGATGGTGTCGCACCATCCCCCCACAGGTTCGCCCACCATCATCGCCCGGTCGGACTCCAACGGCGAGGACCTCGAGGGGTTCGCGGGCGCGGGTTTGTACGACTCGGTCACCGTGGCGCCCACCGAGACGAAAATCGTCAACTACACGGAGAACTGGCTCGTCTGGGACGCGGACCGGCGGACCGCGCTGATGGCGAAACTCGCCGAGCTCGCCGTCGCGATCGAGGTGGAGATGAAGGCGCCGCAGGACATCGAGGGGTGCGTCGTCGGGGACGACATCTACGTGCTGCAGAGCCGCAACCAGGTGCTGTGACTTGGAACGCGGAAAGCGGCGCGAAACGAAACGGCGAGAATCGACCGACGCGCGACGCGACTGTTTGCGCGCGATTCTGGAAGAATTAGAAGAGTTGCAACTCGTGTTTTTGATAAGGACGACATACCCATGCATTGACGATGAATATTCGCGAACACGTCGTCGTTCGTGTCGCACTACCGTGTACGTACAAGTATCTACTACCGTGATAAAACACGTAAAGCGACTCCGGTGGCGCGTTTGTCGCGACGAGGACATCCGCCGCTCACATTTTCTTCTTCAGTTTGGCCGCCACCGCGGCGGCTTCGGCGTTTGACTTGGCCAGCGCTCTTTTCGCTTTGAAGTGCTTCACGAAGTACGGCACCGACCGCGAGAGGTGCACGTACTCCCTCCCCGCGATGAGCGAGAACCACGCCGTGCCCAGCCCCGTGACCCAGGGCGTGCCCTGTAAACGCGGGAACCCCGCGAACCACACGAACATGGCGGCGCCGATTACGTTGCTCAGGGGCATGCACGTCGCGTACAAACACTCCGCGTAGTGCTTCACCTTAGCAGGCACGGTCTTACCGCTGTCCTTCCCCGCTAACAGCACGATGTTGTACGAGAAGTTCCCCAGCTCCAGCACCGTGCCCCCCACGACGAACGCACCGATACCGGCGGGGATGGCGAAGAACGCGGTGATGCCGAAGAGGCATATCAGGTGGTGCGCGAAGAACAGGACGTCCGTGCGGAAGATCCACATATCCTTGATCATGTACCCGAAGAGCGCGTACAGGTACACGCGCTCGATGCGCTTCTTCTCCCCCATCGGGTCCACGTTGATCGAGCCGCGCGCGGTGGTCCAGCCCTCCTTCATCCACTGCGGGTCGAAGTTCCAGCGCGACCACGCCGCGTACGCCGCGGGCGCGAACACCAGCGCCTGGAAAATCATCGCCACCGCGTAGATGTACAGCGGCGTGCCCGCCACCAGTCGCCGCGCGTCGGGGTTGCGGCGCGCGGCGGTGTTGAACGCGATGGATAGCACCGAGCCCCACACCAGGCCCACCGCGTGGGGCTTGATCATCTCCATCGCGGCCTCGAAACCATCCATCGTAAAGGGGGTGTCGTGCGGAGCGCGTGTTCGACTGCTTCGAGGGGTAGGTTTTTGGTGGAAACGCGTGCGGAAACGCTTTCTCGAAATTGCCAAACCGACCGCGGACCGCCCGGTCGCGCGAGTCGCCCGAAGTGGAGGGATAAAAAGAAACTCACTTCTCGACGCGCGCGCACGTCCGACAACATGCCCACCTCCGCCAACGCGCTGAGCGCCTCGCGCGCCGACCTCGACTCGCTCGCCCCCAACGTCGTGGAACGCCACGACCCGGGCGATGAGGTACAGTCGTCTCCCTCTCCCTTCCCTCGTCTCCCCCTCCTTCTCGGACGAGGCCAAAGAGTCTTTTTATTGCAAAAAAAACGCGCATGCCTTCGGAAAGCGAAACCTTAGCTACTTTTTCCCGCAACACGACACGCGCTGACCGACGAACTGTGTCATCTCTCTCGGGTCATCTCTCGTCGCAGGACATCGCATTCCACGTTCTCTTTTGTGGGCTATGCCACACCGATGTTCACTTCATCCTCGATGACATGGCCCCTTCGTTCCCGTTGACGCCCGGTCACGAGATTGTCGGAGTCGTCACCGACGTCGGAAGGAACGTGACGAAGGTCAAACGAGGCGACAAAGTCGCCGTCGGCTGCATGGTCGATGCATGCTTCGGCTGCCGGTCCTGCCGCGCTTTCGAAGAGCAGTACTGTTTGAACGGCGCGGTCTGGACGTATGGCGGCGTGACGAAATACGGTCGCGTCGGACCCGACGGCGCGACGACGCACGGAGGATACAGCGATGCCTTCGTCGCCAATCAGCGATTCTGCTTCAAGGTACCCGCGTCGGCGGGCGCTACGTACGCCCCCTTGCTGTGCGCGGGAGTCACGACCTGGGATCCGTTGGTGCGCTACGGGTGTTTAGACGGCGGCAAAAGAGTCGGTATCGCTGGTTTCGGTGGATTAGGAAACATGGGAACCAAACTCGCCGTCTCCATGCAGTGCGATGCGGTCGTGCTGTCCACTTCGCCAAACAAGGAGCCAGCCGCGCGGGCCATGGGTGCGGACTTTTGGCTCACGACCGACGCGAAGGCGATGGAACAGAAGGTCAAGCTCGCCAAGACGCGCGTGGTGACGAAGCAGGACGCCGCCGTCTACGGATGGCAGAACCCGGATTCGCCGATCGACCTCACGCGCGGCGAGGAGGGACGCGTCTGCCTCGACCTCATCCTGGACACCGTCTCAGCCCCGCACGACATCCAGACGCTCGTGGACTTGCTCGCGCCCGACGGAACGCTCGTGTTGCTCGGCCTGGACGCGCACCCGTTCGCGCTCGCCGCGAACGCGCTCGTGTTTTCACGCAAAGTCGTGCGCGGCTCGCTCATAGCCGGCACGGAGAGCACGGAAAAGTGCCTCGACTACTGCGAGAAAAACAAAGTGTTTCCGGAAGTTCGCGTCATCGACGCGGAGAACACGGTCGACGCGTTGAAGACGCTGCACCGGAAGAACGACGCCGCCGTCCGATACGTTCTCGACTGCTCGACCATCCCCAAGGCGCGCGCCGCCGCGTGAGAGCAGGAGGAAAAGAGAGGAGGAAAAGATTCGCCGCCGGTCGAACGCGCCGAAGAGACGACCGCAGAGACGCGATTTCACCACCGCTGGAATACAGACATGAAAGACACGCGCGCTCTTAATACGTGTGCTACACGTTTCTTTTCAGCACTTCTCCCCCCCCGCGGGCAAATCGAGCGGCAAATACCCGTACTGACGAAACGATCCGTCCCCCAGCTCCGGCGTGAAGAGCACGCCGCGGAACTCGCCGCCGTACCCGCTGAGAAACGCGTCGCCCGAGTCGGAATTGTACTTCAGAAACACCGGACCTTCCGGAGGGGGCTGCTCCACGCCGTCGATGTCCATCCCGTGCAGCTTGCCCCTCGGCAAGCCGAGGTCCGTGACCCAGGCCTTGAGCGCCGCCAGCCCCCCCGCCGCGTCCGGCGCGCAGATGCCCAGCATCACCCGCGACGACGACGCCGCCAGAGCGCGAACCGACTGCCGCAGCGGCGGATGCGTGCACTGCGGCGAGCCCTCCGGCGACGACGCATCGGGAAGCTCGCCTCGCCGCTGGTCCCGGTCGAACCGCGTGAGCAACCGGTCGGCGTCCGCCTTGGTCGGCAAGGAGGCCGCGTCCGTCGAGGGCGCGCGGAAGCCCGCGACCGACGCCGCCGCCGGCGCGGCGGCGGACGCGAAGGGGTTGGACGCGGTCGCCGCTCCGAGCCCGCCGGCGCCGCCGAAAGGACCGCTCGACGCCTTACCGCCGATCGCGTCCAGCGCCTTGAACGCGTCCGCGTTGGTGAACTTCGCCGGCGCGCTGTCCTTGTCCTCCGGGGCGTCTTTCGTGGAGGCGCGCGGGGCGAGCGGGACACCGCGGGAGACGCGGAGGCGTCGCCAGCGTCGCCGGGACGCCGAACTGACTCTCGACGGCGAGACCGAGACGACGACGCTCGTGGACATGATCGAGGACATGTCTTTCGACGCGCTTCGTCTGCTTCGCCGCTCGTGTACGCCTACGCGTCCTGCCGTCCCTCTTGCCGCTCGAGCGCCTTCTTCGCCGCGTCGCAACACCGGTTGTACCTGTCGATGTCCGGTTGGCACTTCCCGTGATCGAGCACGCTCGTCGAGACTTTCGACTTGGTCAGAGGGATCTTCGATATGCACACCTGGATCTCACACGCCAAGCGCTTGCACTTGACCTCGCAGATGTCGGCGCCCTCGCGTGGTTTCTTGCGGCCTTTCTGGTACACGAACGACGCGGGCATCTATGGGCCGCGAAGTGGCGGAGCCGCGAACGCGCGGGGCTTATCGACAGATTTTTGCCGAGAGACGGTGTCAGTGTGTGGGCACGTATTGCATCCACTTCGCGCGTTCGTTGATTTTTCAGCGCTCCGCTTTCCCCCGCTCCACTCCGCGCGCGCCCGGAGCGCGCGGTGGCGCCCGCGATGGCGGAGCTCGACGATCTGTCGCCCGAGGCGTTCGACGCGTCCCGCGGCTTCGACGACGCCGAGCTCGAGACGTGCCTGAAAGTCCTGCGCGCGCTGGGCGGCGGAGGCGATGCCGACGCGAACCACCAGCCCGCCGCCGCCGCCGACGCGGACGGCACGGGACCGGACGCCCCCTCCGGCGTCCACGCTTCGTTCCACCACAGGCGGCACAAGCCTCTACGCGTGGCGCTGCAGCCTCTGCTTGTCGAGCTCCGCGGTCAGCTCGGGCACTACGGCAAGGACCCCAAGGCGTTCCGCGCGACGAAGCAGTCGAAAAGAGACTTGAACCGCAGGAAGATGCAGGAGAAGGCTTTGGATCGCGAGTCACAAAACAAAACGCGCATGCGCGCCGAGAGGCTGGCCCGTCTGAATCAGCTCATGCTTCAGAACGACGAGGCGGTGACAGACGCGCCACTGTGTTCTCTGCCGACGACGACGAAGACGACCGGCGAAGAAGAAGAAAAAGAGGAAAACGGAGACTGTTCTGGCGCGCGCGCGCCGCGCATTCCGTCGGTTCCCGACGGGTGCTCGGGCGCGTCGGCGGCTTTTGTCCGACGTCCCTCCGCGGGCGGCGAATCGAACATATATTCCGAGCCCGAGTCCACGGACGGGACTCCGCCGACTGTTTTACACCAGCCGAGGCAGTGCTACGCGTGCAAACGGCGGTACCGAACGTTACACCACTTCTACGGCTCGCTGTGCCCCGAGTGCGCGTCTGTGAACTGGGCGAAGAGGACGCAAACCGCAAACTTAAAAGGAAGAGTCGCGCTCGTGACGGGCGCGCGCGTGAAAATCGGATACCGCATCGCGCTGAAGCTCCTTCGGTGCGGCGCGGCGGTGGTGGCGACGACACGGTTCCCGGTGGACTGCGCGCGGCGGTTCATGCTCGAGCCCGACGCGGGTGAGTGGCGCGAGCGCCTGACCGTGGTGGCCATGGACCTGCGGGACCTGCCCGGCTTGGAGAGGCTGTGCGCGCGCCTGGCGGCGACGCTGCCGAGGCTGGACGCGATCGTCAACAACGCCTGCCAGACGGTGCGCCGGCCGCCGGCGTACTACCGGCACCTGCTGCGCGCGGAGGCTGAGGGCGCGAGGGCGTACTTACGCGGGGGGGAAGCGGGGGACACGGAGACGCCTGTGGGCGACGACGCGTTCGCGGCGATGGGAACGAGCGCTCTGCTGGCGGGCGTCGCCGACGCGGAACGCGCGGAACCGCGAACCGCGAGCGGACACCCGCTCGCCGGCGCCGAGAACGACGGCGAGAGCGCGTTGACGTCCGCGTCGCGTTCTTCTCGTTCTTCTCGCGAGACCGAAGCGGCACTTCGTTTCGCCGGGTGGGCGGCGCCGAGCGCCGCGGCGAGCCAGCTCGAGGTGTTGCCTTCCGACGTCGAGACGTCCGACCCCGCGGCGGCGAACGCTCTGTTCCCGCGAGGCGCGCTGGACGTGAACGAGCAGCAGATTGATTTGCGCGCGAAGACGAGCTGGACCACGAAGCTGGGCGAGGTGGAGACGCCGGAGTTACTCGAAGTGCTGGCGGTGAACGCGGCGGCGCCGTTCGTGCTCAACGGGAAACTGCGGGCGCTGATGGTGGAGACGGCGACGAGAAAAGGCGCGCCGGCGGAGGCGGAGGAAGACGACCGAAATCGTTCCCCCAACCGAGCGTTCATCGTGAACGTGAGCGCGATGGAGGGTAAGTTCTACCGGTACAAGACCCCCAACCACCCGCACACGAACATGGCGAAAGCCGCGTTGAACATGATGACGGCGACGTCGGCGGCGGATTACGCGAACGATAACGTCTACATGAACGCCGTGGACACCGGCTGGATCAACGACGAGAACCCGATGCACGTCGCCGCGCGCATCGCGAAGGAACACGAGTTCCAGACCCCGATCGACGAGGAGGACGCCGCCGCGCGGTGCGTCGCGCCCATCCTGGAAGGCGTGCGCGACGCGGCGGAACCGCCGTTCGGGAAGTTCTTCAAAGATTATGCCGAGAGCGAGTGGTGAGCGCCGACATGTAACTATGGAGTCGTCTACGTGTCGTTTAGTCTCTCGCCTTGTCGTCGCGTTTTCGCGTGGTATTACAAAATACGAAAAATAGAAAGAATGGACGGCGTCTCACCTCGCGCGCGCGGCGGTTTCCGTCGCGGCGTCGCTCTCCCCCCCGAAGTCCGCCGCGCACGTGTCCGACCACGCGCAACCGTCCCCGTCGTCCCCCGACGCCCCGCTTTCGCCATCCATGGAGTCCCGCGAGGGCAGGAACTCCTTGTCGAAGCGCATCTCCACCCCCGAGACCTCCGCGCTGAACTCTTTCTCGAGCTGCTCCTGCATCTGCAGCCCCGGTCGTTCCGCCTCGGCGTTGAGCGGCACCTGCAGCGCCTTCTCGGCGTCGCGGTTCACCGCCGCGGAGAGGATGGTGACCCAGATCACCTCCACGCAGTCCACCCACAGCAGCTTAAAGTCTTGCGGGATGATGGGCGAGAACGTGAGCATGTGCACGAACGGCCAAAACTTCCACCCCGCGCTGATGGCGTTCCACCAGGTGGCTTGGATCTCATCCTTCACCCGCGCCGGCGACATACCCTGCAGCGACATGATGCACGTGGTGTACGCGCTGTTCAGGAACAGACTCCACGCGGTCTGGTCCGCGAACACCTTCAGAGGCGTGGTCCACCACTCGTTGTTAAAGGACAAGTTCTGTTCCGTCCACAGGAGCCAGTAGTGACACAGAGGGCCGTGGATTAAAAAGCCGGCGATCCCCGAGCGCAGCGACCGCCGCAGATCCACCGTCGCGATGGTCTTGCCCTGCGACAGCTGGCAGGTGAAATCCCCGAGCGTGTACGCCACCCCCGAGGTGCACGCCTTGGTGGGCACGGGGTTGTCGAAGACGCTCTGCTGGTACGCCGCCAGATTGTCCGCGGGGATGTTCCGCAAAATCTCCCACCAGGTCCAGCCCGTGCGGATGTCGGCGTCCACCTCGATCACCTGGAACACCGTCCCGAAGGAAACCGAGCCGACGATGATCACGTTCATCAGCGCGTTGAGCTCGATGCTGTTATCGTCCACGAAGCGCAGGAGCTTGGCCTGTGTTTCGTGTTTCGTTTGGAGGGACGGGGGAGGGTCAGCGACGACGTCGTTTAAAAGACGTCGAGAAAAAAGCGCGACGACCACATCGCGTGTTCCCCGGGTCATCTCGAGAGGATCGTCTCCTCTCGGGGTGGCGTGATGCGCGTTCGTTCGTACCTTCACGGAGTCGTCCTCGGGGCATGGGCGCCGCCACGGATCCGCTCACTTCGGTCACGGTGACCTCCTCCGTGGTCACCTGCGCGCGCGCCTTGACCTCGCGCGGCTTCCGAACCGACGCGGTCGCCATCGCGCCGAGCTCCAGACGGCGACGGACCGACGTGGCTCGGCGGGGGGACGCGAGCCGCACCGGCGACGTCACCGCGGGGGACCGGCGCGCGCGGGTCGCCCCGAGGGGCGATCCCGCGACCGCCGTCACCCCGGACGTCGCGAGCGTCGCGGCGAACATCTCGCGCGTCTCGTGCGCGTGCGAGTGTCGTGGTGCGCTCGGGTACCCGCAACAACCCGATTACATGTGGTGTCTTTCGCGCGAAGACGACGTTTTCGCGCGCTGTGATTGGCCAGCTCGCACGCACGTGTGGCTCTTGAGTTTACCTCGCGAATAGATTTTTCTGTGAACGGTTTAGTCATTGATTGATGCGCTTTTTGCCGCGAAAGGAGCGCTTGACCGTGACGGAAACGGCCTTTTTTCCGCGAAAGGAAGAGCTTGCGTGACGAGCGCGCTTTTCACCGCACTCAGAAAAGAGAACTTAAACTTCATTCGTCGATTCGTAATAATAAGTCTGCAAACGGCGTTTCTCACCCTCCTCAAGCCACGTCTTCAGCCGGGGCCTCCTCTTCCGTCTCGGCTGGCTTCTCTTCCGCCACCGGCGCGTCTCCCATGTCCTGTACCACGACGTTTTCCCACCCCGCGCTCCCCGCGGTTTTCCGGAAGTACTCGTGCTCCGTGGAGTAGCAATGCGCCGCGCTCGCCGGGCCGTGCGGGTCGATGTACCCCGCGGTTTCCACCTCCATGGACGCGGGGATCCCGAAGATGGTCATCTTCTCGCCGCACACGTCGGGGTGCCGCATCACCGAAATGGCGCAGTACGCGCTGCTTCCGTACATCGGCACGCCTAACCCGTTTTCGTTCGCGAAGTTTCGAAGCGTGTCGTGCACGTCCGGCTTCCCGTCGTACGGAGGGTAGTACTCCGCATCCATCTGCGGAAGAAGCTCGGCGTTCTCGTGCGCGTCCACGAACCCGTCCACCCCGCCGGTTTCCCACGTCACGATCACCCGCCTGCACGTCGGGTGTTCCGAGTCGATGCACGACCCTCCTCTCTGTTGAATCGCGTCGACTTGATACGCGTTCACGACTCGGATGTCGTCCTTCGTTCCCCAATCCTCGGCGGGCGCGTCCGAAGGTTCGTGCACGTTGAAACGCACCACGCAGTCGTGCTCGTCGATCGCGGGACCGAAGCCTTTCCCGGTGAGCTTGTCCGACGGGATCACCACGGCGCACGAGTTGCACTTGGTGGCGTCGTTGTGAAGGGCAGCCGAGCGGTCTTCCCACGAGCCGAGCTGCTTCGAGCTGCTCCGGTACGCCTCGAACGCCGCCTTGGCGCCAATCGTGACGGCGAGCGCACCGACGACGCCCAGGGAAAGCGCGGTGAGCCGCGACACGCCGTTGGGCTTACGCCGCGTCTGCAATAACGCGTCGCTCTCGGAGGAAGCCATCGCGACCGGCGAACGCGCGCGTCGCCCGTGGAGACCGGCGTGTCGTGCGCGAAGGAGTCGAGCGCGGGTCGTTAGAAATCGGTTGACACATCGTCGTAGTACAAGTTGTACATAAAAGTGGTCGTCACGTTTTATCGAGGCGCTCAGACGGTCGTTTGACGGTTCAAAACGTCGCGCTGATCGTCATCAAAAAAGCGCGCGAACGTCGGTGACCCGCGACGGTTTCACTTCGCCCTCCTTCTCGTTCAGGGCCTCGTACGGCGGCGCCCATCGCACGTACTTGCGCAAAGGCGCGCACCGGAACGCGGGACACCGCGCCAGGGTTTCGCCCCAAGCAAAGGCGTTCGCGCCGCCCTCCTTCGCGGGCCAAGAAAAGACGCGCGCGGTCTTACCGCGTCCGCGCGTCTCGGTTTCGGGATCTTCGTCTTTTTCGGACTGCGCACCGAACGGAAGCCCCGCGCGGTATCGGTCCACCTCGCGGAACACCATCAGGGTCTGCGCCACCGCCAAACAAGGCAAGTGCGTGTTTTTCGCGAGCGAGACGTGCCCCGCGAGGGGCAAACGCGCCGTCACGAATTTCACGAAGCCCTCGTCGCGTCTGTCCGAAGACCTCGAGGTCTTGTGAAACGTTTGTCGCAACGATAAAAACCGCCTCCGCGCGACGTCCGGTTTCGGCGCGTGGTCCACCACGCCCCCGATCACGAACACGTCACCGGGCTCGATCGTCTCGAGGACCTCATCGGCGTCCGCGGAGAGGTACACCACACGCTTCTTCACACGCTTCGGCATCTCAGTAGTCACGGCGTTTCGTTTTGGCGGTTCAGACTGTGAAGCGGTCGTTGGTTTTTCACCCGATACAACGCTCCGCGAAGCGTGAAACGCTTCGGTGAAAAACGCGTCGGCGCGAAACAAAGGCGCGCCCCACGCGCGCCACGGGAGCGCGCGCCAATCCACTTTTTTTCGTTCGGGGCGCGTTCGGGGCGCACGTCTCGATTCAGACGGCACGCCTGGACTGTTTTGAGGAAGAGGAACACCGAGAGAACCCTCCCGAATGGCCCCCGCACCCGCCCCGGAGGAATCCGCCGGCCAGCCCTCGCGCTCGTTTTCGTCTGTACTGATTATTTTGTCGAAATCGTCGTCGTCGTCGCGCGCGGTGGACGAGTCCTCTCGGTTTCGCGTCGGATGATGCGCTTCTTCGTCGGCGACGACGGCCATTCTGAACGGGATCCGCGCGCGTCTGTTCGCGGCGACGCACATGGTGACCTGCCTGCTCAGCGCGCCGCGCTCGCCCTCGGTCATCGTGTGGTCGTACGCCATGTCGAAGACCAGCCAGCAGTCGTCGACGGATACATCGTCATTCGGAGACCCGGAGACGACGTCGTCGCCGCCTCGTCTCCGCGGCGCGAAGGTCACGCCCTCCACGCGGAGGGTCGCGACGGTCGAGACCGTCGCCCCCAACGTCAACGTCGTCATCGACGACGTCTCGGAGGCCACGCACGCGCACGCGCGTGTTGACGTGATGTGCGGATTGCCGCAGGAAGGACACACGATGTCCTTTGTCACCCGGAAAGCGTTCGCGTCTCCGGACGATCCGTCGGCGGAGGAACAAGGCCGCGTCTCCGCCGCCGACGACACCGCCGCTCTGACCCGCTCCAGCGCTCCCCAGACCTTAACGATGGTCGCTCCCGGCGCGCACCCCTCGTACGCCGCGGCGTGCGCCTCGGGTGTGAGGCGCGCGGACGTCTCGGCGTCGTCGTGCGCCTCCCCGCGGCGCGTCATGAACGACAGCTGGACGTCCCAGCCGGCCTCGGCGCTCGCGGTGGCGAAGAACATCTTGGCGCCTCGGCGTTTGCGATGCCGCACCACCAGGTTCGAGAGACACACGCGGTCGCCATCCGCGGCGGCCGCCGCGAGCGCGTCCGCGGTGAAGGCGCTCGCGTCCATCGCGAGCGTGTCGAGGCGCGAGCCACGCGCGCGAGCTCGCCCCCGCGCACGACCGCGCCCGCGACGCCGCGCCGCCCGAACTGGTGACTCGGATCCCGGTGGTGCCGTCTCGTTCCGAGAAAGTTCGCCGTGAACGTTTTCCCTCCGGTGCGCTCGCCTCCGCCCGCCGCCACTCCGCGGGGCGCGATGGCGGAGTCGCCCTCAGGGGCGGCGCCTCCCGCGATGCGCGCGTCGCGCGAGGAGACGCGGTTCCTGTTCGTGGCGAACGCGGGCCCGAAGCTGGGGGACACCGAGTCCGCCCTCCGCGACGTGTTCGGCGCGTTCGGGGATGTGGAGGACGTGCGCGTCCCCGACCGCGCCATCGCGCAGTGCCTGGTGACGATGCGCACGCGGGACGCCGCGCGCGCCGCGCGCGAGGCGACGCACAAGCGGCCGTGTCGTGCGTTGGGAAACCGAGCGCTGTGGGTGACGTTCGCGCGCGACCCGACGGACGCGAACCCGAAGGGCTCGAGGTCCGGTCGGCGGAACGAAGTCGGCTCGTTCGTCCTCGACGACGCGGCGGCGCGCGTCGCGGCGGCGCGCGCGAAGCAAGAGGCGGAGATGTGCGTCGCGGTCACGACGTCGGATGCCCTGAACGCTCTCGGTGTCAAGGGCGCGACGCTCGTGACCGAGTTCGTCACGGAACAGGAAGAAGCCGAGATCCTCGCCTTCCTGGACGAAGAGACGCCGACCTCCCCCGCCGCGAGCGGAGACGCGCGTCGCGGAGAAGCGATACGGTGGCAACGTTTGGCGAAGCGCCGCGTCGCGCACTTCGGGTTCGCGTTCGATTACGGCACGCGCGACGCCTCCGAACGCGCCGAGAACTCCCCCGACGGCGCGCTTCCGGGGTTTTGCCGGACGATCCTGGATCGACTGCGCGCGGCCAAGCTCGACGCGAACGCGTTTGGTGAGGAGGAGGAGACGAGAAAAACATGTTACGGCTTTGAGCGCGCGACGCGGTGCGACCAGCTCACCGTGAACGAGTACCCCGCGGGCGTCGGTTTGGCGCCGCACGTGGACACGCACTCGGCGTTCGGGCCCGTGATCTTCTCGCTGTCGCTCGCGGGGAACGCCGTGATGGAGTTCCGGAGGCTGGACGGGGAGGAGGCGAGTATGGGCGAACGAGACCCGAAGGAAGAGAAAAAACCAATCCGCGTCGCCGAGAGGCACGCCATAGCGTTGCCGCGCCGCTCGATGCTGGCGCTCGCCGCGGAGGCGCGGTACGAGTGGCAGCACTACATCCCGCACAGGAAGCGGGACATGGTACAAGACTCAGAGGAGTCTTGCGAGCACCGCTCCGATGTAATCGGCTCCGTCACATCTGTCCCGAGGGCGCCGCGCAGCGTCTCGCTGACGTTTCGCGAACGGCGCGACGTCGCCGTTCACGGACCGTGCGATTGTTCGTGGCCGAACGCGTGCGACTCGCGCTTCGGCGCCGCGCAGAGGCTCAAGCGTAGAGCGCGGCCGGGTCTCGTCGCGAAGGCGACAAGCCTCGACGGTGACGCGATGGAAGGCACCGATGAGCCGCGGTCACGTAGTATAGACGTATAGACATGCCCTGTAGTCACTATTAATATCACGCAGTCCGCTAGATAGACGCGACGCGCGTCGCGGGATTTTAGACGAGTTTCGGGAACGACGGGTCCACGTCTTCCCTCCACTTTTCGTACCCGCCCAGCACGTCCCCCGCGACGGGCACGCCCGCGGCGCGCAGGTACGCCGCCGCCAGCTGCGACTGGTTGCCCTTCGAGCACATCACGAACACGCGCGCGTCCGGTTTGAGCGGTGACGCGGTGACAGATCGCGGTGCCATCGCTTCGATGCGAAGTCGCCTCGCCGTCTCCGCCTCCGCCGCCGTCGCCGCGGCGCGCGCGCGGTCCACGGCGCGCCACACCTCGCCCAGTCGCCCGTCAAGCTCGCGCAGCGGGATGGCGAGCGCGCCGCGAAGGCGGGCCGCGTCCGAGAGGTGTTTCGGGCGGACGTCGAGCACGACCGCGGCGTCACCCAGCGCGCGCGTCGCGGCGAGAAGCGACGAAGGCGTTACACGTCCGTCGGCTTCCGCGCGCGCGTGAAGCGGCGGTTTCGCGGCGGCGTCCAACGGAGCAAACGTCGAGAGGACGCGCGAAGAAAACCCGTCGTCGAACGAATCCACGGGTCGCGTCGTTCGTACGCCTTCGCCGCGTGATTGAACACTCGCGAGTTTCTCGTCCGTCGCAAACGGTGCGCCACCGTCGCCGCGGTACCGCGCGACGTTGCGCGCCGCCGCCGCCGCCGCGTCGTCCAGCGCCGCGGGCAATTTTTGTAAAGGCGTTTTGCATCTCGTCGCGCTTCTCAAATCGCACGCCGCGCCTTGGCCGACGAACGCGTCGTAGTCGTACGACGCGATGGCTTCGCCCCTGGGCGCCCCGGGCACGCCCGCGCTTTTCTCCCCGCACGCGACGCACGTTTCGTCTCGCTCTCGCAGCGCCACGCACCGAAACGCCCGCTTCGGATCGGCGGTCGCGTCGAACGTTAATAAGCGCCCGCCGTTTGCGTCGCCGAGCCCGGAGACGACTTTGATCGCCTCGAGCGCCTGCAACGTCCCTAACACGCCGGGCACCGGACCCAACACCCCGCTCTGCGCGCAGTTCCCGCGGTCGCGCGCGGCGGGGGGTTTCGGAAACACGCACCGGTAACAGGGTAAACGACGCTTCGTATCCTCGCGCACGACCCTGTCTCTTACGTACACCGAGAGCTGGCCTTCTAAACCGACCGCGGCGGCGGAGACGAGAGGTTTGTCGCACGAAACGCACGCGTCGGATAACAGGTATCTGGTCTGCACGTTGTCCGTGCAGTCCAACACGACGTCCGCGTCTCTCACGAGCGCCAAAGCGTTTTCGGCCGTGATGCCCTGCAGGTGCGTCGTGACGTGACAACCCGGGTTGAGCGCGGCGACGGCGGTCGCCGCGGACAACGCTTTGCTCGCGCCGCGCCGCGCGTCGGCGTGCGCGATCTGCCGATGCAGATTGCTCCGCTCGACGACGTCGGCGTCCGCGAGGGCCAGTGCGCCGACGCCCGCGGCGGCGAGGTACAGGCACGCGGGCGAGCCGAGGCCACCCACGCCCACCACGAGCGCGCGCGCGTTCGCCAAAGACGCCTGCTTCGCCGCACCGAAGGCGGGCAGAGAGATGTGCCGGGCGTAGCGCTCGAGGTCCGCGCCGCTCAGCGCGTCGCCGGCGCCCGCGCTCTCCCACGTGCGCAAATCGGGAGGCAGGGACACCGCCGAGTCGTCCGGCGCGGGCCGAAACGAAGCCGACGGGGGCGCGCCGGCGTCGGCGCGAAGCGCGGCGTTCTCCGCGCGGAGCGCGGCAACCTCCGCGCGGAGCGCGTGCATCGCCGCCTCCATGGCGCGGCGCGAACTGACCGATTCGGCGGCACGAAAAAGCGACGTCTCGGCGCGCGTCGTCTGACGAGGCGACGCGAAAAGGGCGACTCGAAAAGACGAAAACGACCGACAGATTTTTTATGTGAACGCCCAATCGCCCGCGCAGAGTGCCGACAGGTGTCGCCTCGAGTTCGACAAAAGAGTCAGATCATCGTTTGGGTCGCTCGCTGGCGGTTTCCCGATCTCAGACCGCCGCGCGGCGCGTCGACCCGAGCGTCCGGGCGAAATGAAGGGGAACTCCGGTCGCTTGAAGCGGTCGTCGAGCCGGCGATGCAGGATCGCGATGGTCGTTCTCGGGGTGGCCAGTCCCTTCGCGCTGTATCGGCTCGTGAACGGCGGGGGGAATGAAACCGGCGATCGCTTCCTCGACGTCAGCCTCGGCCGTCGGGAGGGCGGCCGCTTCGGCGCGAGTCACGCCAAGGGACACGCGGCGGGGGGACACGCCACGTACCATGGCCAGAAGAACTACGGCGGGTTCGAGAACGGCATCGCGGGAATCACCAACCACAACCCGTCGGTGTGGGATGCCGGCTCGAACCCGAAAGAACACCACCCGCGGTTCGAGCGCGACGTGTCGCCGCCGGCTCCGGATTACGGCGTGCCGCACACGATCGGCACGAGACGCGCCGACACCAAGCCGGGGCATGTGGGCGGGTTCGTCTCGGACGGCGACGACCGCCGCCACATCGACGCGCACAGGACGCACCCCGCGTCGAAAATCACGAAAACCGAACCCGTCGTGTTCGACGACGATCTGCTGGACGCCGACGCCGAGTCCGAGCTGAGCGACGAGGCGTGCGCGTCTCTGGCGGACGAGTGGGTGGAGAGCAGACGCGAGATATACGCCGAGCACACGCACGCGCGCAAGGCGCACGGCGGTCATTCGAGCGCGACGGCGACGGACGCGACTCCGGAACAGAAGAGCGATTTGCTTTTTTTCCTGCACATCCCGCGCACCGCCGGGCGCACGTTCCACTTCTGTTACCTGAAACTGGCGTACCCGGAGAAGGACCGGTGCGGCAAGAGCTACGACGAGCTTCGCGTCAACGTGCACAACCCCAACTGTAAGTTCCTGGCGTCGCACGACGACTACTCGCTCGTCGAGCGGTTTCACGAGCAACCGCGAGTCGTCACCATGTTCCGCGATCCGGTGGCGCGATTTCTGTCGTCGTACGAGTTTGCCGTCGAGGTTTCCGTTCGGTCCTTCGGGAGCGAGGCGAAGACCCCGAGTTCGCGCGTCAGCACGCGCAACGTCTGGCCCTGGTCCAACGCCGTGCGGTTCATCGACCGCGACTTGAAGCGGTACAAGAACAGGGTCGAGTTGGACCCAGAGGGAAGGAAAGAGTCCATCGAGAACGTGTACAACAACACGGTGTACACGCCGCTGCACGAATTCGTCGACACGGTTGAGGCGCGCGAGGATTTCCACAACGCGCAGTTCCTGCAGCTCTTAGGGCTGAGCACCAACTCGAACCCGTCGATCGAACCAAAAGCGCGAGACTTGCGATCGTGCTTACGACCGGGAACGGCCGCGACGGAGACGCTTTATAAGTACGCGGAGGAGCGGTTAAGAAATGAGGTTGACGTGACGGTGACGCACGAGCGATTGGACGACGCGCTCGCGATGACCTCCGCCGAACTCGGTTTGCCGACGCTCGGTCCGTCGTACAACGGCGCGAACCACGCGCCGGCGCACTCGAAGTTACTGCACTCCGCGCTGGAGACGGTCGCCAGGCACGGACAAGGACACGTCGACGGCGCCGTGCGGGACGAAGACACCGAACCCTCTCGCGTCGCCGTCTCCGGAGGAGAGATCGTCGGGTTCACGTTTCGGTTCGGGAAGGTGACGCTCGAGCAGCTCAAGGATGAGACCTGGCGCGCCGGGTACCTGGACGCGATCACATCGGTGCTCGCGTACACGTGCGGCGTGGAGGCTCGGAACGTGCGCGTCACGCCGCCCGGCGTGAAGAGCCTCTGGGCCAAGGACGACGGGGGATGGCAGACGGCGCTGGTCGAGTTCCCGCCGGCGCGCGTTCCACACAGGGACGGCGAAAACCCAGCGGCTATCGAGGATTTGCCACCCTTCGATCCCGACGCGACGTACGCGTCCGGGAAGAAACGCAAACTCGGACCGGACGAGCTTCTCGCGCTGCTTCGCGACGCGCGCGATTCCGGCGAGGACGTCGCCGCGCACCTGGTGCTCGCGGCGGAGGGGTTCGACGAGTACGGCGAGATGACCGTGCACGCCGCGGGGCGCGTTTTTCTCCCCGGTTCGGGTTCGGCGCGCGACGCAAAGGCGGAAACGTATAAACTGGGCGGCGACCCGACGTTCGTGCCTCTCGGAACCGCGTTCCGCTCGTGCGAGCGCGCGCAGCGGAACAAGTACGCGCGGCTCAAGAGCAAAGCGTTCGCGAGTCTGCACAAACACGTGTTGGGTGATTTCGAGCCGTTCGTGAAGGACGACCGAAAGCAAATCTCGGAGAGTCTTCTGGACCGTATCAGAGACTTGAACTTTCTGGACCACCGGTTACACAAGTTCGCGCTGCGCCTCTTCGACGAGCGCTTCGCGGCGAACGAGGAGAAGATTCGAAAAGAGGTGATTCCCCCCCCGTTGCCCAAGTAGAGACGCGCGACGACGACGCGCGCATCGTATAGTAGAAGTGTTTTTTGTGTTTGTTGTCAGGGTGTCTGTTCGTGTAGCGCATGACAAACACGCGCGTTTCACGCCTCGTCGATATACCCCGTCGTCGACTCGCCTCCGAAAGCCGCGAAACGCGCTCCTTGAATCAAAACCCGCCCGCGGCGTGCCTCGCCGCCCACTCCTTGCCGCTCACGATGGCCTCCTCGTTCCACTCCATGCTCCCGTCGTGGTCCACCCACCGCACGTCCGCCTCGACGTCCGCCTCGCCGCGCATGGGGATCGCGTTCGCGCCGACGTAGTCGCGACACAGACGCATGCTCAGCGCGTAGCTTGGTGACGGTTCGCTCGGGAGCGATGTCTCCGCGCTGTTCTTCGTTTCTCCGGCGTTTTCGTCGGAGAGACGCGTTCCTCCGAAGGCGACGACGGAGCGCATCGAATTAAGACACTCCTCGAAGCTGCCGTCTTTCGAGTCGCGCCAGCGCCTCTGCGGGACGAAAACCTTTTCTTCGCGGTTCTTTTCATCACGCGTCTCGACCATGATCACCTCGCACGTCTCCAGCACGACGTCGCCAACCTTCACCTCGCCAAACGCCGCGCCCGTCTCGGCGACGGCGGCGACGCGCGGTCTTCCATCCGGGCCGGGCTCGAAGTCGAGACCGAACGACGCCCATCCGTCGCGCGCGTCGAGCGCGACTTCGAAACACACCGAGCCGCTCGGGGAGAACGGCACCCAAGGCGCGCTCATCGCGCGTGAGTCGCGTTCTAAAGTCACGACGGAGTCCTCGAAACGCGGAGTCGGAGTCCTCGCGGATGGCGTTTCGGAGATTGATGCGAGTTTCGTCCCCTCTTCGCGCGTCTCGACCGCTTCCGACGCGGGAGGCGGCGCATCCTTCGCCAGGTCGGCGGAAGTGTACAGCACGCTGGTCTCGGTGACCACCGAAACGGCGCGGGGGCCGCGAGCTGCGCGCGTGGCGCCGCGCGCGCGGACACGCGGGGCGGCCCGGGGAGCGGCCGTCGGCGCGCGCGCCGCGCAGAGCGACGACGACATTCGGCACTCTATCCGGAACGGAGGCGCTACACGTCAGCGGTCGATACCGTTATCCGGATCTCCTCGGCGAAGGATCACCCGGGGGTCTTCGGCGAAGGCTCCCGCGATCGTCTCGAAGCTTTCGGGTTCGTTCGCGAAGCGGCGCGCGAGTCGTGCCCGGCGCTCGTGGCTCTGCGGCGTGCCGCCGTCCCGGGCCTCGCCCTGCCACCACGATTTTGACGAGGCGAAAAAAGCGAGCCCGCGTGTGCGGTCGTGTGCGGTGCTCGGTGCGTTCGACCATCGAAAAACTCCCGAGTGTCGCGTTCGCTCTCAGATTCGCGTCGCGCCTGGGGGCGCGATGGCGGAGCCGGATGACGCGACGGAAGCGTGGGATGACTTCGGTCAGAAGGTGGACCTGACCGCACGTCTTCGGGAGATTCTGCTCAACTACCCGGAGGGCACGTCCATACTGAAGGAGCTCGTGCAGAACGCGGTGCGTCGCGTTCGATCGTGTTAACAACTTTCTCGTCAGTGCCGACCGAGCGGCGTGCTCGGCGTGGGCGAGCCACCGAGTCCGCTCGCCCGGTCGCGAACCGCGGCGGCTCGTCACGCCTTCGGACCGCCACGCTTCTCCCTCCCGCCCCGCGACGCCCCTTCGCGCCCCCGACGCGCTCGCACGACCCCAACACACCGCGCACGCCTCATCTCGGCGGTACCACGACTGACGCGGCGAACACCTTCCTCGCCGGTGACGGTTTTCGTACGATGTTTTCGCGTAATACCACCGCAGGACGACGCCGGCGCTACCGTCGTGAAGGTGTGTTTGGACGAACGCTCGCACGGCACGGAGACGTTGGCGTATGAACGTTTGGCGCAGTTCCAAGGACCTTCGTTGCTCGTGTACAACGACTCCACGTTCCGCGAGAGCGACTTCGCATCCATCAGCTCAATAGGCGACTCGGTGAAACGCGAACAGATCGGCAAAACCGGCAGGTTCGGGGTCGGGTTCAACTCCGTGTACCACCTGACGGACGTGCCTTCGTTCGTCTCCGGAACACACGTCGTGTTCTTCGACCCGCACGCGACGTTTCTCCCGAACGTCTCCAGTTCGAACCCCGGCAAACGCGTGGATTTCGTGAAAAACGACGTGCTCGCCAAGAACTTTGACCAGTTTGCGCCGTTTCTCGCCTTCGGGTGCGACGCGCGCGCCGAGTTTCGAGGGACCACCTTCCGGTTCCCGCTGCGCACGAAAGCGCAGGCGAGTTCTTCGAAGCTCTCGAAAGCGTCGTACGCGAAAGACGACGTGCGGAAACTCTTGAACGATTTTAAAACCGAAGCGACGCTGGATATGCTGTTTCTGAAAAACGTCGCGGCGATTGAAATCTCAGAGTGGCGCGTCGGCGACGACGCGCCGACGACGCTCTCCGTGACAAAAATTCAATCGCCGAGCGCGGCGCTCGTCTCGGCGCGCGGCGCTTTCGCGCGCGCCTCCGCGGCGCACGCGGAAAAAGGCGCGCTGGCGAGGATCGAACCCGAGACCGCGTCGAGGTTCGACGTCACCTTCGAGTCTTCGGAAGGAGACGCGAAGGGTACGGAAAACGCCGTAAAGAGGCGCGCTTTCGTCGTCGCGCAGGCGCTCGGCAGTAGAGCGTTGCACGCGCTCGTCACGACGGGACGCGAAAAGTTCGGGATGCGGCTCGTGCCGTGGGCGGCGGTCGCCGCGGAACTCGACGCGGCGAACGGCGCCGACTCGGAGTCCTCTAGTCTCGCGGAAGCGTCGCGTGAACCGTCCGGGCGCGCGTTCTGCTTCCTGCCCCTGCCCGTGCGCACGGGCCTGCCTGTGCACGTCAACGCGTTCTTCGAGCTCTCGAGCAACCGCCGCGACGTGTGGCACGGCGGGGACATGTCCGGCGGCGGCGCCGCGCGCAGCGAGTGGAACCAGGCGTTGCTGGAGAAGGTGGTGTCTCCGAGTTACGTCGCGCTCCTGTTGGCGATCAAAGCCAAAGTCGACAGCGGCGAGACGCCTTTACAAACGTACTACGCCTTGTTCCCGAGCGGCGACCACGCCGTCACGAAACCGTGGGACTGCGTGGTTCGCGAGACGTGCCTTTCTCTGTCGCACGAGGCAGTGCTGCACACGAACGCCGGCGGCGGCGGGTGGATCGCGCCCCGCGACGCGACGTTCCCCGATCACGAAGTCGAACGCGACGAAACGCTGCGCGACGCGTTGATCGAGGAAGGCGTCCCGATCCCGGACGCCCCGACCGGTGTTTTGTCGCGGCTCGAGGAACACGTCGAGACTCCTCTTCGCGCGTCGCCGAACGGCGCCCGGAGGATCCTGAAACAGTCCTTCCTGACCGCGAAACTCACTCCGAATGGGTCTTCGCTCACCCGCCCGCGGTCGCGCGTCCTGACGTTGTTGCGGTATTGCCTGTCGGACATCGCGGACGACGACGCCGCGTCGGCGTCGGCGCTCGCGGACGTGCCCCTCGTGCCGCTCATGGACGGGACGTGCGGCGCGTTCGAGCTCGCGAAGGAAAACGAACCAGAAAAAGGGAAGAAACACGCGCGCGTGTACTACGTGCCCACCGCCGAGGAGGCGTCGTTCCTGTTCCGCGGCGCGCGCGACGTTTGCGTGGACGCGTTCGTCGCGGATCCGCTCGATGCGCTCGCGAGTCGTTCTTCTCGCCTGGACCCGGAACTCACTCGCCGCTTCGAGGCGTTAGCGGACGCGCGCTTTCTGAACCTGCGACGAGTGGACGACGCGGCGACGCTCGCGAGCCTCATGCCGCGCGTGCTTCCCGCGATCTGGAAGTGCTCGGACGCGGACGTGCGAGCCGGAGTCGTCGCCGTCGCGCCTCCCGTCCCGTGGCGACCGCGCGGACCCGACCCCGAACCCGACGACGGCGCGGCGAGCGGCGGTTCTCACGACGAAGGCCACCCGAGCGTGGAGACGCTCGCGTTTTTGTGGCGCAAGCTCCGCGAGACGTGCGCGGACGCCGCGGACCTGGACGCGTTCCGGGGGTGGCCCCTGATCCCGGTAATCGACGCGACCGCCGACGAAGGAAAAAAAACGGGCGCCGGAACGCGGAGGCTGGCGCCGCTCGGCGCGGCGGTGGTGGCCGCCGCGGAGGGCGCCGCGTCGCTGTCTCGGCGGACGGTCGCCGCGCTGGAAGAGGCGGGCGTCAGGGCGATGCTGCCCTCGGGTTTCGACGCGGCGGTCTCCCGAGCGGACGAAGCGGACGAAGAAGACGGTGAGACGTCTGAACCAGTCGCGAGCGTCGCGGCGTGTGCCGCGACGCTCGCGGCGGCGGCGTTTTTTCGCGACTACTCGCTCGTGCACGCGGCGTCCGGCGCGGGGGTGGCGGACGCGCTCGCCGCGGCGTTCGCGGCGAGGACCGTGTCGAACGGAGGTCAATACGTCGCTTTCGAGTTTTCGGAACGCGCCGCGAAAGCGCTGCGCGCGTACCTGTTGCAGCGCCGGTGGTTCGGCGCGCGCGCGCGGCTCGGGCCGGACGGCGACGCGGGCGCGCCCAAACGACTGGCCGTCATCAAGGGCTTGCGCGTGTACGAGGCGTACCCGGAACCGTCTTTTCCAAAGAGCGACGACGAGGCCGACACGACTGGCGCGGCGACGCTCCCGGGTTCGAGCGTTGGCGAACGTGTTTCGTTCGTCTTGACTTCTCTGGACGGCGACGTCCCGCCGTGTCTGCCCCCTCTCGGGTCTCTGGACCCCGATCCAGCGCTTCTGGGACCGGGTTTCCTGCGCGTCGCCGACCCGGAGGAGGCGCACGTGTTAGAGACGTGCCTCGGCGTCCGACGCGTCTCGCCCGCGTCGTTTCTCGAGACCCGCGTGCTCGCGCGGCTGGACGCGTTGCCTCCGCGCGCGCTGGACGCCGCGATGCTCGAGGCGCTGCGCACGCTCGGCTCGCTGACGCACCACGACGGCGAAATACGCGCGCGCATCGCGAACGCGCCCTTCGTGGCCACCGCGTCGGGTCGACGCGCGCCGCCGAACGTTTTGTACGATCCGCGCGTGCCCGAGTTGGCGGCGCTGCTCAAAGCGTCCGCGGACGAAAGCTTCCCGGCGCCGCCCTTCGACGACCCACACGTGTTGGAAACCCTTTCGGGACTCGGCATGCGCAAAAACGTGACTCGCGCCGCCGTGCTGGACGCCGCGGTTAATGCAGAGCGCCTGCTGGCCACAGACATAGCCGCCGCGAAACGACAGGGCCTCGCGGTTTTGCGGTACCTGGAAACTCCGGAGGGCGCTAAATTGCTCTCGCCGGACAGTAGCGCCAAGACCAAGTCTCTGTTCGGGTCGCTGTTTTCTTCCTCTTCCTCTTCGACCTTGTCGCGAAAGAAACCTTCCACCTTCGTTGACGGCGCCGGGAGCGACCCGGAGACTCGCGACGTTCACGAACCGACAAAGCTGGACCACCAAACGTTTGTCGAGAAACTGCGACGCGTCATCTGGGCGCCTGTTTCGTCGCCGGAGATTGACGGAGACGAAGCGAAAACAAATAGCGACGCGTCGCCGCCTCGGTTTAAACGGTTCGTCGACGTCGACTCCGGAGTCGACGTCGACGCCGAGAAGGAACCGCTTCCGCCGATCGCCGCGCCCGCGTCGTGCCGCCCCCCCTCCGACGCGTGGCTGTGCTCGGCGTCGATGCGCTCGCTTTTGGAGGAGCCTCGATCGTCCGCGGTGGCGGACGCGTTCGGGTGG
>Ga0209666_1000397_pt1 | contig 33829 bp, 17 predicted proteins | sample SaaInlV_125m_DNA_FD_184679 | JGI IMG/M metagenome (GOLD analysis project Ga0209666, IMG submission 184679) | Marine microbial communities from expanding oxygen minimum zones in the Saanich Inlet - Saanich Inlet SI037_S3LV_10m_DNA (SPAdes)... | ecosystem: Environmental > Aquatic > Marine >...
GGCGCGTGGGTTTTTGACCCGCCCATCGTCGCCGTCGCGCACTTCGTGGGCGCGCTCGCCAAGCAGCAGACCTTCAAGCAGCTGGGCTGGTGGCAGTACGGCGCGGAGGCGTTCACCACTCCCGGCCTTCCTTCGCTCGCGGCGACGCAGTCAAAGCTCGACCGAAAGGGCGCGCTCGGCGCGACTAATATGCGCGCGGCGACGGCGGCGACGACAACGGATCCGGCGGCGGGCGCGGCGGCGTACGGCGAAGCCGTCGCGCGTCTTGTTTCCCTGGCCGTGGCGCTGGGGAGGCGGCCGGCCATCCCCGAGATCGCGTGCGACTCGCCGTGGATCAAGAAAGCATCGGGCGCGTTCCTCGGGATCATGGACCGCGAGCGCGTCGTCGTCGGCGCGCGCTGCGACGCGAGCGGCGCGCTCGTCGCGGAGGAGGAGACGAAAAAAAACGCATCCGGGCCTTTCGGCGGAAAGGACGGCTCACCGATCGCGCAGGGCTCTGTGAGCTGTTGCGCCACGGTGAACTTCGCGTGCGACGAGGGGGTGGTGTGGCAGGTGGACCTGGACAATGACCCGCGTTTTAAACGCTGGCGCGAAGGCGCACGTTCGGTGGACGTCTCGGCGTTGCCGCGCGTCGCGAACGAGCCCGACGTCGTCGACGTCGTCGCGGCGTCGACGTTTCTTTCAGACTCCGGGTTGGACGACGCGCCTCTGCTCGTGCTGGACCTCGAGAGGTCGGACGGGATCGTCCCGAACGTCGGGAACGTCTCGCCCGAGACGGCGGAGACGGTGAACGCGTTCTTCTACGCGTGCGATCGGCTGGATTGCAGGCCGCCGCGACGACCGTTTCCCACCGACGTCGACCCGTGCAGAGTGCCGAGGTAGTCCAGTGACTTAGATTTTTCGTTCGTGTCGCAACGGAGTGTGTCATGCCTCATGCGCCAGCTGTCTCGGTCTCGTGCTCTCGTCACGAGTATTATCCCCATCCGACCTGTCAACACCGAGGCGGAGATCCCTCGCCGGGCGCGCACTTCTCGCCGCGCCTCGGCACGCACCATGGCATCCATGGCGTCTGCCTCGCAGGTGGGATGTCGTGTCGCCTCGTCCACGGGCGCGACCGGGTCCGGGCGCGCGCGCCGCGCCGGCTCGACGCCGCGCGCGCACGCCCGATTTTTCCGCAGGGGTCTCGCGTCGAATATGCCGGGCGAGCGCGGCGCCCGCGCGGTCGTGCGCGTCGTCCCGCGCGCCGTGCTGGACGACGAGGGCGTGCCCTGGGACGCCGATGTGGACGTCTCCGACCTCCCCGCGCCTCCCACGGGTTTGTCCTACGACGAGGCCACGCCCGGCGCGACCCTTCCCGAGCTCGCGACGCGCCTGCTGAACGCCGTGCGCGCGCAGTACAAGGACACGATGTACGACGAGTGCGTGGTGGACATGTCCCCCTTCGGCGTCGAGGAGTGCTCGGGCGACCTGCACGACGCGTGCGCCGAGGTGGCTGTCGCCGCGAACGCCGCGCAGGTGGCGGGCGACTTCAACATGGCCATGCGCCGTCGCGAGCTGCGAAGGCTGAGAGCCGCGCTGTGGGAGCTTCGCAAGATGCTGGAGGCGGCGCCCGAGGGGTGCTCCATCACCGTGCGGCACAGACTCGAGCTGTTACGCTCGGCGTCGCTGGACGTGTGTCACCCGCGCATGCGCGCCGCGGACGCGCCCCCGCCGAGCGCCATCCCGAACTTCCAGACGGTGCACTTGGACGTCGCCGTCGACGCCGTGCCCGACATCTTCTCCGATCCGTCGGACCGAAGCGACGTCGCGTGCGACGCCGAAACCGGCGGCGCGGCGGTGGCTTTTTTCCGCGGCGGGCAGCCCACCGCGGAGGGCCGGTCGTGGATGGTCAGCCGCGGCTTCAAGACGGTGGTGGACCTGCGGTTCGAGGACCGCGATAACCAGTGGACGCGGCCGGTGGGCGGCGGCGCGGGGGTCGGGAAGCTCGGCGACGAGAGCCTGGAGGTGATCCACATCCCGGTGACGGACATGGAACCCCCCTCGTTCGAGGACGTCGAGCGGTTCATCGAGGTGGCGGACGACGAGAGCAAGCGCCCGATGTTCGTGCACTGCAAGGCGGGCATCGGACGCACGGGCAGCATGGTGAGCTGCTGGCGCATCTCGCGCGGCATGAAGGTGGACGACGCGCTCGCGCTCGAGAGCCTCAACTGCGACTTCGGGAGCCTCGCGCAGGAGGCGTTTGTGCGCGAGTTCGCGGACCGACTCGCGCGCAAGCGACTCGGGTCCTGGGACGACGACGATGAGGAGCGCGCGACGCTGCGCAAGCACGAGCAGGACGCGCACGCGGCGGAGGAGGCGGCGGCGGAGGCGACGAAGCCCGCGGGGACGGCCAAGGCGCACGAGCCGTCCTCGGCGGTGTACAAAGTCGCCGGCGCCACCGAACCCGAGTCCGCGCGCGGCGCCAAGTCCACGACGGCGCCCGACCCGTCCCCTTCTTGGACGGACGCCGCCAAGAAGGCGGCCGCGCTCGATCTGGAGACCGCGCCCGCGTACGAGGGCGCGGGGTTCAACGAGGACGGCGCGTTGGCGTCTGTTTCGAACGCGCGGTACCCGTCGACGCAGAGCGCGCCGGAGGGCACGGGCAGCGGCGGTTCCACCGCGGAGGCGTCCGCGGTGGGCGAGCACTCGTCTCTGGACCAGGCGCCGGACATGTACGTGATCCGCACGGACGGTTTCACGTGCACGCGCGAGGAGGTGGAGGAGCGCATGCTCAAGATCTCGCACCCCTCCACGCAGCAGCTGGTGCTCGTGTGGCGCGTCCCCCCGAAGCGCATCTTCATCGTCAAGAAGCTCGGGTCGGCGCTCCTGCGCAACCTCATCGAGGTGGCGCACGCGTTCATGTCCATGGGGTTCGAGGTGATCGTGGAGGCGTCCGTTATGGAAGAGATGCGTCGCGAGGCGCTCGAGAACCCCGCGGAGCCGAAGGAAGTTGGTTTGTCCGCGGACGCGATGGCGAAATCGGAGACTAAATCGAAGACCAAGAAGCCGCGGAAAAACCTCGCCGACCCCGCCGAGACTGCGAGCGCGGCGGACGTGCGCGACGCGGTGCTGGCGAAGGTGGGGACGCTGCGCGTGGACGAGAGCGACGGACGCATCCCGCGCGAGGACTGGGGCACGGTTGACCTGGTGGTGTGCCTCGGCGGCGACGGCGTGATTCTGCACGCGTCCAAGCTGTTCCAGGGCCCCGTGCCCCCCCTGATGGGCTTCCACTTTGGCAGCATGGGCTTCTTGACGAACCACCCCCCGCAGCAGATGGCGCAGTCGCTGCTGCAGAGCGTCGGCCGCGGCCCGAAGAAGGTGGCGAACATCAAGGGCGGCATTCCCATCACGCTGCGCATGCGTCTGGAGTGCACTCTGGTGAAGAAGAAAGACAGCGCGCGCAACGGCGGCGACGGCGCGCCCTCGCACGTGTACACGGTTTTGAACGAGGTGCTCGTCGACCGCGGACCGTCGCCGTTCTTAAGCAAGATCGAGGCGTACGATCGCGGGCAGCTCATCACCACCATCCAGGCGGACGGCGTGATGCTCGCCACAGCCACCGGGTCTACGGCGTATTCCGTCAGCGCGGGTGGGTCCATGGTGCACCCGAACGTGCCGGCGATCCTCATGACGCCCATCTGCCCGCACACGCTCTCCTTCCGGCCGGTGGTGCTCCCCGACTCGGTGGAGGTGGAGTTGCGGGTGGCGGACGACGCGCGGTGCAGCGCGTGGGTGAGCTTCGACGGCAAAGAGCGGTGCGAGCTGTGCAGTGGGGACTCCATCTTCATACGCATGTCGCAGTTCCCGGTGCCCACCATCAACTACGCGGACCAGACCGGGGACTTCATCAGCTCGCTCAGGCGGTGCCTGCGCTGGAACGAGCGCGACGAGCAGAAGCCGCTGGACGAGGAGGCGATGCGCGAGCTGCGCGAGATCGCGGGGGGGGACGCGAACTGACGTGCGCGCCGCGCGAAAGGGGAGGCAGACGTGGGTTTTGGTTTTGGGAAGCGCGCGCTTTTAAGAGAATCACGAGCGCGTGACATGAAGTTTGATGAATGACGGTGTCACCACCGCCCGGCGTCTCTCGGCCGCTCGCCGCCGCCGCCGCGGTCGCGGCGGTGGTCCGACCAGCCGCCCCCGTTTCCCCGGCGGAACCCCCCGTCCCGGAACCCGCCGTCCCTGTGCCTCCCGCCCTGGTGGTTCCCGTGGCCGCCGCCGTGGCCGCCGCCGCCGCGCCGTCGCTTGTGCTCCTCGTAGGGCACGTTTGGAAACGTGAGCGGCGCTTCTCGCGGCTCCCCCGCCGCGTTCGTCGGCCGCGTCCACCCCCCCGGCGCGAACGCCAGCTGCCTGTCGTCCCTCCCCCCGTTCGGGTCCATCAGCGGTACGACGGTCGCGTTGCCTATCGACGCGTCGCGCACGAGCCGCGACGCGGCTTCCAGGTTCTCGTCCCGGGACACGATGAGCGCGGCGCGCAAGCGATTGGAAGCGCTGTTGAGCTTTTCCCCCAGCCATCGCGCGCACGGCTCGTTGGCCATGTACATCTTGAGCACGTACGAGGCGACGGCGTAGTCCACCGGGCCTCCCGCGGCGCGCTCGAGCCCGTCGCCGTCGCGCACGTCCCAGGTGTTGAACCGCAGCCCGAGGCCCTCCGCGGCCTCGCGCCAGGACGCCTCGAGGTCCAGACTCACCAGGTCCAGGTCGTACCGCGGGAAGTGCTTCTCGAAGAACCACTTCACGGCGAGGAGCTCGAACCCGGGGCCGCCGCCGAGCGACGCCCACCGCAACGGCACGGAGGGCGTCTCGTTTTCCTTCAAAGGCGTCTCGTCCAGCTCGAAGAACAGTCCGGCGCGTTTCGCGCGCTGCAGACACGCCCACGCCTCCGTCAAACGTTGCACGCTCTTGTACCGGATGTACTCCTTCTGCAGCCCGAGGTGGCCGTACTCCTCCTGCGACCAAGTCACGTCGTGCTCGCCCATGTTCGGCTTGCGCGCGTAGATGCGCTGGCCCTCGGCGACCACCGCGTCCGCCGCGGCGCGACCGTTAGGGTCGCCCGCCACGTCGCACGCGGCGTCGATCTTGGCCTGCACCGCGCCCACCACCGGCGTCGCCGCGCGCAACAGGCGCGCCAAAAGCCGGTACCCCTCGGCGTCGCAGTGGAACGGCCATCGCTTGTTCCGGTCTTGGAAATACTCGCACGACGTCGCGCCCGCCGCGCCGGGGCGAAGCACGCCGTCGAACGCGGGGTCCAGGTTCGACAGGTCCACCTCGGACATCGCGGTCGGCAACGATGATACCCGCGATACCGCCAAGCTCTAGTAGCTATGACGATGATGAAATTGAGATGAATTGCAAACATCAGCAAAAAAAAACGAGAAAGTTCACGGGCATCACGGCTTCGGGCGGCAAAAACCTTCCACCACTGGGGATTCCCGGGCGATTCCTCAGCCTAGTACTAATCCAGCCCATCCGTGCTTAAGTTCGATGTTCTGATGGGTATCGCTGTATTCACGGAGGTATGAGCGGAAGATACCCATTTCACTACGGCGTGACAATATATACATACAAAAAGTAAGTTTGCCTCGACGTATGGGTCGTTTTTTGCGACCATCCTTCGCCATTTTCACGTTTTCACATCCTGAACCTCCGATTAATTTTTCTTCCGATTAATTTTTTAAACCGTCATTTTAGGGTTCAAAAACCCCCTTGCCGAAAAAAACCCGGCCATAACCTATCACGCATGTGACGCCTCGAGGGAAAAAGCGCCGAGAAATGAATGAGTGCGGGTCGTCGTCATTGGGCGGGTCGAATTCAACTCCCCCACGGTGACAGCTACCTAGCTAGAACGTCTTCGAGTTGGCCCTTTCCTTCTTCTTGTGCATCTCCAGCAGCTGGTCGAGGCTGACGGGCGCCCACCGCCCGTCCACGTGCGCGCGCACGATCTGCTTCGGCGCGTCGATGGTCACCGAGACGGTGCCGAACGACCACACCCGCAGACCCTCGGCTTCTCTTCCCGGCTTGGGCGCGAAGCGCACGTCGCGCGAAACCGCAAACGCCTCGACGGCTTCCCTGAGGGACATGCTCGCGTGAAGCTCGTCGTCGTCCATCTCGTGCGCCGCCGGTTCCGAGGCCCCGGGAACGCCGCGCGCGTAAGAACGCGTCCCCGCCTCCGCCCCCGCCCCCTCCCTCGCCTCCGCGCGCGCCGCGCCGCGCGCCGCCTTCGCCGCGCGCCGCGCGGCGGCGGCGGCGTCCGGCGGCGCCGCGACGCCGTCCCCCGCGGCAGCCTGGTTCATCATGTCGAGCGCGACGTTGATCTGCGCGCGCACGCGCTCGTGCGCCAGCAAGTCCTCCGAAAACAGCGCCTTCCAGCCCAGGTACCAGCGAGTCACCTGCTCGAGGTCCGCAGGCGGCTCCGCCGAGCCGCGCGGCGGCGCCAGCCACGCGTGCAGCGTCTCGTGCCACTTGGGGAAGAAGCACGCCTCGAGCAGCCCGACCATTCTCTTCGTGGGCATCACGCGTTCCCAGCGCAGCACCCACTTGAGCGGGTCCGCCTTCGGCGAAGACGCGGCGGTTTCCGCCGCGCCGGTATCGCCCGCGTCGCGGTCGACCACCAGCTCGGCGAGCAGCGCGTGCTCGAGCTTCGGCGCCACCGCGCGCGAGAGCAGCGCGTCCCAGTCTTTTGGTTCAAACGCGCGACGCCAAGGCTCGAGCAGCCTTTGCGCCGATTCGTCCGAGGGGTGCCACTCCTGCGTCGCGCGCGCGAGCTTGTGGCGTATGGGCGCCCACAGCGATTGCAGGGACTCGCCCAGCCGCGGGAGCCAAGGGAAAAGCCAGACGTGCGCCGAGGACGCGTTTTTATGGGATTGGGATCCCGCGGACAAGGTAGGTTCCCATTTGTCGATCGCGCGGCGCAGCTTGGGGAGCACCGCCGACGCGTGCAGGTCGTCGACGACGGCGCGCGGAAGCGTCGCGTCCCATGCCTCGAGGACGCGAAGCGCGGGCTCGGGGTCGGTAGGGTCCCACCTCGTGACCAGCGCCGCGCGGATCGGGTGCGCGACGGGCTCGGAGACCAGCAGAGCGGTCGGATCGGCGGATCTCGCTGCGTCGCGGCTCGGTCCGGAAACGGTCAGGCACCGGCGCCACGCGCGCGCGGCTTTCGCCGCCTCCGGCTTGGGGTCAACAAGCGGGTCCCAGTTCGCGCCAATCAGCTTTGTCAGTTTCGGAAACGCGTGGCTCAGCGCTAGGTCGCGCAGACCGTGCGTTTTGTACGCCTCGGGGTGCGTCTCCGCCATGCGCGCGTGTGCCTCGGCGAGGTCCAAAAAGGACGCCGTGTTGTTCCTGGCGGCCGCCTCGCACGCCTCCGCGTCCGTGAGAAGCTCGGCGACGGACGCGGCGGCGGAGCGCGCCTCTTCCATGTTCTCCACAAGACGCGCCCTCTCGCGCTCGAGCAGCAAACGCGTGTCCTTCTCGTGCCTTATCTTGGCGTCCGCGGTCTGGATCTCCGCCTCAGCGAGGTCCACCACCAGCCGCAGGTTGTGCTGCAGCTCGGGGAAAGGCAGCTCCTCCGCGTCCAGGGAAGAGCCGGAGGGTTTCTCGAGTTTGCTCAGGTCAGTCACCACGCGCGCGCTCCCGCCGCGCATGTCCACGATGGTCATGGGCGGCGGCGCCGCGGCGCCGCCGCCGTTCTCGGCGGCGGCGCGGTCGGCGCGCTCCCGCTCCGCCAAAACCTCCTCCGCGGTTCTGTACTCGCGCCGCGCGCGCCGAAGCTCATCGCGGCGCTTCCACATCGCGCGCTCGTTCGCCTCCTTCTTCCTCTTCTCTTCCCTCTCCTCGGCGTCGAGGCGGTCCGTCAACGTCGCCGCGGAAGCGCCGGGCGCGTCGTCGCGCCGATCCCGTCTCTCGGCATCCGCCTTTTGCGGGTTGTTGAGCTGGCCAGCCTCCTTGAAGTCCCCGTACCCCATGCCCATCTTCACCGGGCGCATCTTAGTCTGCATCGGCGCGGCCATGCCCTTGCCGTCCTTGCCCAGCCCCCCGCCCTTCTTGTACCCCATCTTCTCCAGGAGCTTCATCCCGATACCCTTGGTGTGCTTCTCGAAGTCGCCGATGGATTCGACTTTCGCGCCGCCGCCGGACCCGAGTCCCCGCCGCGAGCTCGACGCCGCGCGCTCCGCCTCGCGCTCCGCGAGACGCGCGCGCTCGGCTTCTTTCGCCGCCGCCTTAGCCTTCTCCGCCTCCTCGCGGCGCTTCGCCGCGTTCTGCATCACGCGCTGGCCGAACGTGCTCGGCAACAGATCTTCGTCGTCGCTCTCCGATTCCTCGGGCGCCGGCGCCTGGTCGGAGGCGGGCGCGAAGCCTCCCCCGACGAAACCGAGCCCCCCGCCGCTTCCCAGTCCCGCGGTCGCGCCCAGACCCAGACCCGCGGTCGCGCCCAGGCCCGCGGTCGCGCCCAGCCCCGCGGTCGCGCCCAGGCCCAGACCACCGGTGGAGCGCGCGCCTCCGTCGTCGTCGCCGGCGGCATCTTCCTCGCCCGTGACTTGCCCGGCCGAGCGGAAGTTCACCGGCTTGAGGTAGTCCTCTCGGTCCCCCCCGCGGCCCCCGCGCCCGCCGCGACCGCCGCGGCCGCCGCCGCGGCCGCCGCCCCTCCCCCCGCGGCCTCCGCCTTCGTCCGAGTCCGAGTCGGCGAACACGCCGTAGATCTGCTCCTCCCTGGTCTGCCCCCGCCGACGTTTTCGTCCCACGCCGAAGCCCCCGGGCGCGCCGAAGTCCCCCTCGTCCTCGTCGTCGCTCCCGTCGACCCCGAACCGCCGCGGCGCGAACTCGTCGTCGTCGTCCGACGACATCGCGCGTCCCCGACGCCGCGACCGCGCGCCTCGCGCGCCGAAATCTGAACGACGCGCGCCGGGCGCGTTTCGCAGTTTCCTTCCCCTTTCGCGTACGTGAGGCGAAGGCGAAGGCTCGAAGTCTCGATGTTCACCGATGGATTGATTTGATTGATTGATTGATTACCTTACAAACGAGGCGCGCCTCCGCCGCCCTCGCGATCCACCCGACTGCGCGGACGGAGGCGGCACGCCTTCGTTCAGTCGTGGAACTCTCGTCACTCTCGTCACGCGCGCGTCTCGCGCGACTCACCGTGACCCCTGCTTGGCGCCCTCCTCGTTCCCCCAGAGCTTGATCCCGTGCTCCTGGTACCGCTTGCACGCGGCGAAGTACATGGCGTACACCCCCGCGAGCGTCGCGGCTCCGAAGAGCGCCAGCGAGTTGGGCGATACCAGGATTTTGAGCGGGTTCACGGTTTCCGGCGGGAGGATCCCGCACCCCTGTAACATCTCCTTCTCGCGCGTCGTGTACTTGCCCGGCGGCAGCTTGAGCTTCTCGCCGTTGTTGAACGTCCCCAGGTTTACGCCCGGGTTCAGTTTCTTGACATCTTCAAACGCGATGTTCCTAGGCTCGATGATGTCCATGATGGACTCGCCCTTTCTTGTGGGGTAGACCCTGGGCTGGTTGATCTTGGCGATGCCGTCGATGATCTCGTTGTCCCGCGCCGAGAGCTTCCCCGCGGGAAGCAGGATGGTGTCCCCCACCTTGATTTTCTCGCCGTCCTTCCGCGAGTTGCACTTCTTGATCTCATCCACGCTCATCGACCGCTTCTGCGCGATCGACTCGAGCGTGTCGCCCTTGCGAAGCGTGTAAGGACGCATCGCAGCCTGCCCGGCGGCGCGAGGCGCGAAAGGCGCGCGGAAGCGGCGCGCGACGGACGCGCCGCGAGCGGAGACCTTGTTTGGGACGACCGCGCGGCGCGCGCCGAGCGCCGCGGGGGAGGTGCGCGCCGTGAACACCATGATGTGGTTGTTCGTTCCGAGTCACGAGGGGGCGCGACTCGAGGACGCTCGGGGACAACTCCGGGAGTCGAGCGGACCGCGCACCGAGTGGGCGCGCGCGTGGACGAGGAGGTCCGCGAGGGGTGTCGACCGGGGCGTGCGCGCTCGCGTACACCGAGGAAGTGAGGGCGATGACGCGGCACGCGGGGAAAAACTTTGTGCACAAAAGCCCGCGGCTCGCGGCAGGTCGGTCGCACCGGTCGGACATGCGTTTTCCGATTTCGGGTCTGCTTCCGCTCGGCTTCCGGAATACCTCGCGGCCGCCGCCGACGCTGCGATTTTGTTCGGCGCCCCGCCGCCTTCGCCTCCGCGCGGCCCGCGATGTCCGCCGGGGAGTACTCCGGGTTGCGGGTCTCCGCGCCTAATGGCGTGAAGGTGTACCAGGTGACCAGCGGCAAGGACGCGCCTAAGTGGCTCTCCGAGAAGAACAAGAGGAAGCTTCGCAAGGATGCCGAGTACGGCCGACGCGTGGAGCTGGTGCAAGATCTGGAGTTCACGTGCGCGTCGTCGCGCGTGAAGCTCTCCCCCGACGGGAACTTCCTGTGCGTCACCGGCATACACCCGCCGCAGGTCAAGGTGTATGACCTGTCGCAGCTCTCCATGAAGTTCGAGAGGCACCTCGACAGCGAGGTGGTGGACTTCGAGGTGCTCGGGGAGGATTACAGCAAGCTCGCGTTTATGTGCGCGGACCGCTCCATCAACTTCCACGCCAAGTTCGGCAAGTACTACAGCACGCGCACGCCGAGGCAGGGCCGCGACATGACGTACGTGCGCCACACCGGGGATTTACTCGTCGTCGGGTCCTCCAGCGAGGTGTACCGCCTGAACCTCGAGCAAGGCCGCTTCCTGAACCCGATGCGCGCCGCCACGAGCGAGGGGCTCAACTGCGTGGACGTGTCAAACGAGCACGGCTTGATCGCCGTCGGCACCGAGGACGGCACGGTGGAGTGCTTCGACTCGCGCACGCGCGAGGCGGTCGGGACCCTGCGCGTGACCAAGGCGGGGCAGGAGGGTCTCGGACAGGGCGTCACCGCGCTGAAGCACGACCCCACAGGTATGCATCTCGCCGCCGGCGACCACGACGGGATCGTGCGTCTGTACGATTTGCGAAGCTCGCGTCCTCTGATCGAAAAAGACCACATGTACGGTTCGCCCATCGTGGACGTCAAGTACCACACCGCGGTGGACGGCACGAGGCGCGTGATGAGCACGGATAAGCGCGTGGTGAAGTTCTGGGACCCTAACTCGGGGGCGAACTACACCGCCATCGAGCCGGGGCAGGAAATAAACGACGCGTGCGCGTGGGACGGGACCGGTTTGATGGTTCTGGCGCTTGAGAATCGCACGCCGGGGTGCTACTTCGCGCCTTCCCTCGGCGCGGCGCCGCGGTGGTGCTCGTTCCTGGAGAACCTCACGGAGGAGATGGAGGAGAACACGGCGGGCAACGCGTACGACGACTACCGGTTCGTCACAAGGGAGGAGTTAGAGAGGCTGGGCATGCAGAACCTGATCGGCACGAAGATGCTCCGCGCGTACATGCACGGCTTTTTCGTGGACAACCGTTTGTACGGCAAAGCCAAAGCCATCGCCGAGCCGTTTTCGTACGACGAGTACCGCGCGCGGAAGGTGGAGGAGAAACTGGCGGAGGAACGCGCGACGAGGATCACGGTCAAGAAGAAGCTCCCGAAGGTGAACGCCGCGCTCGCCGCGAGACTGGAGAAAGCCGCGGAGGAGGAGGGCGGAAAAGACGGGAAGAAGAAGCGATCGCGCGACAGCGGCGCGGGCGCCGCGACGCGGCGCGACGAGGAGAGCGACGGCGAGGACGCCGCCGACGCCGGCGCGCGGGAGGGGGGTTTACTCAAGGACGACCGTTTCGCCGCTATGTTCAAGGACAGCGCGTTCGAGGTGGACGAGGACAGCGAAACTTACCGCATGCTGCACCCGAACGCGCCCAAGCTCACCAAGCGCGAGCGCGAAGAGATGCTCGAGGAGCACTTCGACCTCGAGAGCGAAGACGAAGACGCGGAGGAAGAAGAAGAAGAAGAAGACGAGGCGGAGGACGCCGAGGCGGCGCGCGCGGCGCGGCGCCGTTCGGCGGCGGTGGCGAAGGTGAAGATGTACGCGGCGAAGGACGAGCGGCACGCCTCGGCGTTCCGCGAGGGGCGGCGGGACGTCTCCTCGACGCTGACCTTGGCGGAGCGCGCCGCGCAGCTGGCGGCGACGTCGGGTAAGAAGACGCGCGTCTCGGGGAACAAGGAGCTGCGCTTTGAAGCGGGCGAGCGGGGAGGGCGCGAGACGGTGCGCGCGCGCGCGCGCGTCGCCGGCGGGGACGGACCGGACGGGGCCGCCGAGCAGACGTGGACGGAGAGCGGGCGGGGCGATACGAAGCCGAAACGACGCGGGATGGGGGGAGTGTTGCCCGGGGGAGGCCGCGGGGGGAAAGGCGGACGCGGAGGAGGCCGCGGGAAGAGACGGTGAGACGATGGAGGATCTCGTACAGTAGACTACAGACGATTTGAATATCATGAATCGGTTGGATTTTCGCGCGCCGCGTCATTCTCGGCGACGGCCGGTACCCGTCGCGCGCGCTTCGGGGGCGGGGGCGGACCTCACGCCGCGCTCGCTTCGGCTTGCCGCACGTATTTCTCGAGCTCCGCGATCCTGTTTCTGATCGAGAGCATCTCCTCCACCTCCGCCGCGGTGAGCCGGGGAGCCGCTGCCGCGCCCTCAGTCGGCCTCGGGGCCGGCGCGGGCGCGGGCGGCGGCGCCGGCGGCGCGTACCCCCTCGTCGTCTCACGCGCCGCGGCGACTTCGGTATCAGCTTTCTCTTTCTCGCCGAAACCGTCGCCGAGAGGAGACGCGACAGGCTCGACGCCGCGCGCCTCTTCCGGTTCCTCGGGGGCACCCCCCCGCGCAATCGCCTCGCCGCCGCCGAGCTCGGGCGCCGCCGCTCCGCTCGCGGCGGTGGCGCCGACCGCCGCCTCCGCCGCGAACGCGTAGGAGAACCCGACGGCTCCCGCGCTCCCCATGGACTCCATCGAGCCCGCGGTGCGTTCCTCGCGCGTGCGGTACAGCTCGGTGGGTTCCGGCGCGATCGGCGCGGGCGCCCAGCTCGCCGCCGCCGCGTACAGCGACGGCGGCGGGGGCGGCGCCGGAATCACCACCGCGCGCTTCTTGTTTTTCCCGGTCGGACTCGACGACAACAAAAGCGCGGCGTCGCCCGCGTCGGGCGCACGGTTCCCGGGTGGCTGCGTCGCGGGCACTCCGTCGGACGCGTCGACCGGACAGATCGACGCGCCCGGCGCGATCGACGTCGGGACGCCAAAAAAGTCGGCGGAGGCGTCCGCCGCCGATTCGCCCGCGTCGCGCTTCGCCGGCGGCGGCTCCGGAGCGGAGAACCACCCAACGAACCAACCCCCGGTTGACTCGCCCGCCGCGGGCTTCGTTTCTCCTTCGGTTTCTTTCGGTTTCGCGATCGCCGCGTCGGCTGGTTTCGCGGGCGTGGTCTCCGCCGGCGAAATCGCCGACCCCCAGCTCCACCACGACGACGCGGACGCCGACGCGGTTGTCGACGCTTCCGCCTCTCCCGCCTCGCGGTCCGCCGCGTCGGCGTCCTCGAGGTCGCTCGATGTGTCCATGCCGTCCTCCTCGCTGTGCGTGTCGTCGCTCTCCTCGCTGTCCGCGACGACGAAGTCCCGTATCTCCCCGACCACGCGGACGGCCTTCGGCCCGACGCGCATGGTCTCGCCGGGCTCGGGCGCGTCCACGCCCGCGGGGAGCACCGACGACGCGACCAGCGTGTTTTCCCCCCGGTCGCCGTCGCAGTACAGAAACACCGCGCGTCTCCCCGCGGGCTTCACGAGCGTGCCGCGGACCTCGTCCCCCTCCGTCTCGTCCGCGCACGTGTCGCCGCCCATGTGGAAACACCACACCGACCACGCGCGGACGGACGACGCGCCGCGATCGGGACGGCGGAATCGTCCCGTCTTTTCCGTCTCTGCGCTCGGTCGCCTCGGTTTCTCGCCCGCACTCGACCGTCCGGCGTCGCGCGGCGCGACCGCGTCGTTCACGGAGGCGACCAGCGTGTCCGTGGTGCGCTTCGCCGCCGCCGCGGCGTCCGCCACGCCCGCGCGCACGCGCGTATCGAGCGCGTCCACCTGCCTGTACGTCTCGTACGCGCGAGAGGCGTCCGCCAGGCTTCCCGCGGCGCCGAACATGATGCCGCCGCGCCGCGCGCCTCGCCCCGCGCGACCCTACCGCGGGCCTCGCCTGACTCGGTGTCCCGCGCCTCGAGCCTCGCGCGTGACCGCCCCCGCGCGGAACGCCCTCGTCCGGATCCGAGGAGGGCGCTCGCGGACCCGCGAGTGCGGACGACGCGCGCTGCCGCGCGACGTTGTTCACTACTCCCTCGGAATACACGCGTAGCACTTTTCGTGTTCAGAACACGAGAGCGAACGCGGAGCGAATGAAAAAGGAGATGGCGGGAATTAATTCCCGAAATAAACCCGGGGACGGGCTCACCGAATCAAAAGCCGGTGTGCCAGGTGTGTGAACATCCTTGCCAAATCGCAGGCGCGGGAAAATATCCTGGAGGACCAAAAAAAAGCTGCGAACGGGGGTCTGCTGACTCAAGCCGACGGTCTGTTGCCTGAAAATTCTTGCGCCAAAACCAAAACCAGGACCCTTCATTTTTCTTCGCGCGGGGTGCCGGACACGCGCCCGCACGCGCCACACGACCGCGCTCGCGAAGTCGCGGCGAGCGGAACCGGCTCTCGACGCCGCGGTTCGCGCGTCGAAGCGCGCCGAGAGCGAGTGAGGCGGGACACGCGCTTCGCGACGTCCCGAAGGCGGCACGACGGGAAACGCCAAAACATCCTCTCGCGATGGTGCACCAATACCCCAACCAGGAGGTCGTCGACGGCACCGCCGCGTTGGCGGGCGTGCCGATCATGTCGGTCGCGGACGCTAAGCGAAACGTCGAGCCGCGAACGCACCTCGCGAAGGTGGCGTTCGATATCCGGGATTCCGCGGTCGACGCGCATCAAGGTACGCGCGTTACGACCGTGACTCACGCGCGGTGTTGGCATTTTGTTGGTTTTCGTCCGCGGCCGAAAAACCCGCCGTTCAGGGTTGTGAGGTTGACGACCGCGCCGCTGGCGCGGTCGGTCGACCTCGCGGCCGCCGAACGACCGAACGCTCTCAGAACTGACGCGCACGCGGCAACCTGCGCGGCCGCGGCGCATCGCCGCGCTCGCGACGCGCGCGTGGTCGTTCCCCGGGCGCGCGCGGGTTCGACTTTTTCCACGAGCGGATTATTCATTCATCCCCGAAATCTCAAACCCGCGTCCGTTCGTTTGCTCACCTCCCCGCCTCTCTCCTCGCGCAGGCCGCGCCGCTGGCGAACCGGTGAAACGCGAGGGCTCCGCGGAGGCCTCACACGCGGTACGTCCCCGTCGCACGCGCGAACTCTCCCTCTCTCGCTCCCGCAGGCGCGGTCGCCTCGGCCCCCCTCGCTCGTTTGTCGGACCGAAACAACCCTACACCCTGCGCGCGATTCGGTGTGCCAGGGTGGCATGTGTCTTTCCTTTTCGCGCGCCAAAATCCGATTTTTTTTCGCGCTTTCGACTCGCAGACACGTTCGGAAACCAAAAGGCGCGACGAACGATCTACGAACAATCGTACGCACGCGCGCGCTCACGCGCTCACGCGCTCACGCGCTCACTCCTCTCCTTCCTTCCACCCCGTCTCCTGAACCGTGAAGGCGCACCACCACCCTCAGGGCCGACCCACCCCCGAGAACAGCGCCGGCGCGAACCGCGCGGGCGGCGGCTGCGTCACCGACCACAGCTGCGACGAGCGGGACGAGGGACACGCGGATGACGGCGACAAGTCGACGCGCGACGGGGCGTGCGACTCGCCGGCGCCTCCGTGGGTGCGGAACACCGCCACCGGCCGCCGCTCGCGCCGCCCTCGGGCGCGCAACGAGACGTTCGCCAGGCGGTTCGCGGAGGAGCAGGCGGAGGCGCACGAACAGGCGGCGAGAGGAGGAGCCGGAGAGGAGGAGCCGTCCGCCGCGGCTCTGGCGGCGCCCGTGCCGCGTCGGCCGATTGGCGCGACGGCGATTGCGCCGGGCGCGCCGAACCGCGGAGACGCGGCGACGCCTCCTTCGTATCTCCGCGTGACCAACGCCACGGCGGCGGAGCTCCTGGTGGGCAGCCCGGGCGCGGGCATGGCGGCCGCGGACACGCTTCTGATGCTGCTGATGACCGCCGGCGCGGACGCCGACGGGACGGCGGGCGACTCGGCGCCGGGCGCGAAGGCGGCGCGGGCGCCGGTGGTTGGCGAGCCGAAACCCGCGGCGGCGCCGTCGGGTCTCCGGCCGAAGGACGCCAAGCGAAGTGCGGCGGAGACAGCGGCGGCGCGGTCGGTTCCGGCGAAGAAGCGGAAGACGGAGATTCCGACGAAAGCAGAGAAGGATGTGTCTGATGCCGCTCGAGACGTCTCGTCTCGCGGCGCGGCGTATGCCGGCCCCGCGATCGTCCCGGACACGGCGATGTACAACGCCGCGTCGGCGGCGGCGGCGAAGCGGCGGCTGTTGCCCTCGCGCGGCGGCGGGCGCCAGAAAGTGCACCGCCCCTGGACGCCGCCGGAGGTGGAGGCGCTGGTGGAGGGCGTCGCGCACTACGGGCGCGGGCAGTGGGCGGACATCAAGTCGCTCCAGGCGAACGGCGTGGCCGCGGCGCTGGTGTCGCGGTCCGCGGTGGACCTGAAGGACAAGTGGCGCAACCTACTGCGCATCGCCATGCTTCCGGTGCTGTACAAGCGCCGGGAGGCCACGGAGGTGCCCGCGGCGACGCTGGCGCGCGTCCGCGAGCTCGCCGCGCAGAAGGGCGCGCCGCCCGGCGGGGCGCGCGGCGGCGAGCCGGAGGTTGCCGGCTCGAGACCCGCCTCGGACGGCTCGTCGCCCGCGGCCGCCGTGCCCAAAGGCGCGCGCAGGAGCAAGCACCACTCGCCCTGGACGCTCACGGAGTCGGAGGCGCTGGTGGAGGGCGTCTCGCGGTGCGCGGGTTGCCGCTGGACGGTGATCAAGAAACTCGGACTGGAGAGCCTGGAGCGACGCACGGCGATGGACCTGAAGGACAAGTGGCGTAACCTGCTTCAGCTCGCGTCGCTGCCGAGCCAGTCGCGCAGAAAAGCGGAGACGCCCCCCGAGCTCCTGCAGAGGGTCTTGAGGCTGGAGGCGGAGTTTGGCGTCGCGCGCAGGAAGGGACGAAAAGCGAACGACGAGACAAACGCGCCGGCGGCGGCGACGGCGTGACGATTCGCGCCGCGCGCGAAAACCAAAGGGGCCCGCGCGCTTTGGAAGAATCCGTCACCGCGGTATGATAACCCGCGTGTACCACTACAATAATTGTAATACGAAAACCGAACGTACCACGTACGGCGGGGTTTAGGCACGTCACGCAGTCTCGAAAAAGAAGCCTCGCTCGTCGTCACGGTCTCCGCGCGGTCATCTTGAGCGGCATCCCCGCCTTGGTGTGGATGGTGGCGCCGGTGATCATCTCCACCTCCTCCGGCGCGCACGCCAGTTCCCAGTCGAAGCGCTTGAGCAGAACGCTGAGCGCGCTCGTCGCCTCCATCATGGCGAACATATCCCCCGCACACCGCCTTTGCCCCCCCCCGAAGGGGACGTACGCAAAGTCCGTGCTCTGCTCGTTCGGGTACAGCCCGGTGAACGCGTCGGGGTCGAACCCATTCCACCCCTTGATGCCCGGGTTTTCAAACCGACGCGTGAACCGGCTCGGGTCAAACGCCTCCGGGTTCTCCCACAGGTCGGGCGAGCGGTGCAGGTTCCACACCGCGATGAAGCAGTCCGTGCCCTTCTTGAGCGTGATCTGCTTGCCCATCCCCCCCTCGGGCAAAGTCACGTCCTCCAGCGCGCGCCGGATGAGGATGGGCGGCGCCGGGTACAGACGCATCGACTCCGCTAAAGCCAGCCGCGTGTTTTTCAATAACCGAATCTCCTCCACGGTGGGCGCGCCGCCCGGATCGGCGACGACGGCGTCCACTTCCTTCTGTGCTTTTCTCAGCTCCTCGGGGTTCGTCGCGAGCAGGTACATGGTCCAGGTGAGCACCGCAGCCGTGGTCTCGTGCCCCGCGATGAGCATGGTCATGAGGTCGTCCCTTAGCTGCTCGCCCGTCGCCTCATCGCCGCGAACGTCCACCAGGAACCGCAGTAACGACGCGTCGTCGACGTTTTCGTAATCGCGCTTCTCGAACTCCTCGAGGTCCGTCTCGTTGCGGTCGCTCAGCGCGGTGGTGATCAGAGAGCTGAGCTCGTCGTTGATCGCGGCGATGTCCTCCTTGAACTGCTTCTGTCTTGGCACGACGTCCATCGCGCCGGGGATGTTCCAGTACTGCAGCGGGAACGTGCTCCGGTGCTCCGACTCGCGAAGCACGCGGTAGACGGCTTTGATGAGCGGCGTCTCCTCCTTGAGCGCGCCGAACTCGTAGTTGAACACGGCTTTGCCGATGACGTCCAGCGCCATGGCGTACAGCTCATCCTCAGCGTTCACTGCGATCGGCGCTCTCGAGTCAGAACCCGCGTACTGCCGCTCGAGCTTGTCCGCCAGTCGCGTCGCGCTCGCGCCGAACAACGCCGTCATTTTTTTAAGCCACGCGCCGTGGAACCCCGCGCCGACGGTGGGCCGCCGTTTGGCCCAGAGCTCCTTGGGCGCGGGGATGAGCCCGTCGCCCATGATGGGCTTCATGATGTCGGTCAGGATGCCCTTGCTGAAGGAGTCCGCCCGGTCCTTGAACATCGTGCGCACCGCCACCGGGTCGGACACCACCACGAACCACTTCGGACCGGCGCCGAGGTTGTACACCCCGCCGTACTCGCGGTAGTAATCGTACAGCGGCACGAACAGGGGCGCCGCGCGCACCTCCTCCTTGAGCAAATCGCCCAGCACCTTCTCCGTGACCGGCGCGCCGTTGCCCCAGGGAAACACGGAGCTCACGCCGCGCCACGCCGCCTCGCCCGCCTCGGGGAGCTCCACGCCGGGGAACAGCGCGCCGCGGTACGGGCGCTTCGCCGATTTGGGCTCCTCCACGGCACGCGCGCGGACGCTGACGACGCGCGACCGGGACGGGGCGGGACGGCCGCGCGAGGCGAACCTCGCGTGGGGAGCCCCGAGCGCGGCGTGGGTCACGCATGCCATGATCGAACGCGGCGTCGTGCGCGGCGGTCGAATGGAGAGGAGATGAGATGCCTCTCGCCACTTGGCGCTTCGAGATAACACTCGGATTTCCAGATTCCGAGTTGGCACTCGACCGGCGAAAACGCGGCCGTAGTCCGTGTCCCAGAGCGCGCCAAAAGAGGCAAAGTCTGGGAAGAAAAACCCGTCGACCATATGTAACGTATCACATTCCGACGACGCGCGCTACGCCCTCGCGCCTGAAAAGCTTTTTCTCGCGCCATCCTCACCCTCCCCGGCTACGTCATTCCGGGGTCACGCGTCGCGGTCCACTTAACGCAACCCCGGTCCCCCTCCTCTGTTGTCTTCGTCAAAACAAACGAAGACGGTCGTCTCATCATTTCGTTTTTCGAAATCAGTTCATCGCCCTGTTCTCCTTCTCAAACTGCGCTTCGATCGCGGCGTAGCGGCTCTTGTCGAGCGAGTCAAAGTAGGGGTGATCGAGCGCGTCCGTGGCGTGGATGCGCTTCGCGGGGTCGTACACCAACATCTTCTGCAGCAGGTCGATGCCGTCCTTGTCCAGCTGCGGGATCACCTTGTGCAGGTCCTGCTGCTTCCACTGCGGGAACTCGTGCCAGTCGCGCAGGCGCGTGACGCCGGGCCACACGCCTTCGCTCGGCGTGCCGAGAAGCTTGAAGATGTGCAGCAGCTGCTGCAGCTCGGAGTCGCCCGGGAACAGCGGCTGCTTGCGCGCGAGCTCGGCGAAGATGGTGCCCACGGACCACATGTCCACGGGCGTGGAGTAGTGGCTCCCGCCCAGCAGAACCTCCGGCGCGCGGTACCACAGCGTGACAATCTCGTGCGTGTACGACTTCACCGGCACGGAAAACGCGCGTCCCAAACCGAGATCCGCAACCTTGATGACGTTCTTCGCCTTGTCCACGAGCAGGTTCTGAGGCTTGAGGTCGCGGTGCATCACGCCGTGGCGGTGCAGGTGCGCGCACCCGAGGCACAGCTGGTACATGAAGTCCTGCACGACGGGCTTGGGCAGAGGGTTCGAAGGCCCGCGGCCGGTCATGTCCATGTAGTTCTTCAGATCCTGGTCCAGGTACTCAAACACCAGGTACAGCATGGCTTTGCCGTCCTCCTCCACGTGCTCAACCTTGAGAAGCCTGCGTTTGGTGAACGCGAACGTCGGGGGCGGGGAGGAACGCGGGGAGGAACAAGGAGGAGGAAGTGCGGGGTCAGCGACCGTGTCGGAAAATGTTCACGCGCGCGCGCCGCGGCGCCGCAAACGAGCGAGATCGATCCCGTGCGTTTGAAAAACCCGTTGGTTGGGCACGTTTCGATGGCGGTCTTCGGGGGGAGACGCGCGTTGCGCGTCCCGGGCGGGCGGCGGGCGTACCTGACGATGAACGCGCTCTCGCTCAGCATCTGGAGCAGGGAGACCTCACGGAGGGCCGTGGAGGGCACACCCTCTTCCTCCATCTGTGGTCGCGGGGCAGGTCGGCGGGGGGGTCGTTGTCAGAAAAGGCGTGGGAGCGTTCCCCTCGTGGCGGAGATAGCCGAAGATGCGCGGAAAAAGCGTGTCCGAGGTTCCGGCGTTCGCGCGGGGTGGGGTCCGCGGGGCGCGGTTCGCGGATTCGAGGGGGGCGGACGCACCTCGAGACGCGTCTTCTTCAGCGCCACGAGTCTGCCCGTGCTTCTCTCCCTGGCCTTGTACACCTTGCCGTAGGTGCCCTGCCCAATCTTCTCCAGCTTTTCATACGCCTCGTTGATGGAGTGCCCCATCGTGACGGTCTGCCGACTTCGCGTTCGGTGCGGCGGTGCGCGAGCGTCTCACGCGGTCCGCGCTGCGTGTGCGTGCGCGACAAAGAGCGGCCGATGCGCGAGGCGTGCGGGCGCTCGAGCGTACGCTCGGGTCGAAGTGCTGCGCGTGGTCGCCGGCGCTCCGCACGTCCGCGTTTTTCCTCGTCGCGGGCGCGCGTGAATTCGGAGTTCCGGCGAAAGCGCGTCTGACTGAATGCCCATATGCGAGTCGCGTCTCGGACGCGAAAAACGGGGGGAACCGCCTTTCCGCCTGTCTGTCGCCGCTTTCAAACGCTTTTCGCGGACTGGCGTTCGCGACTTGGTTCGTCACGAAACGCGGTCGGACCGACGACGCGACGGGAGTATTAAATGCCATCGCGGCCGCCCGCGCGCTCACCGCACGGCGCGCGCGCGCGAGGGGTGACGAGCGGCTCGCGATGGACAACAAGGCGCGCATGTTGAAGTCGATGTTCCGCCAGAAGGCGGAACAGCGCGGTCTCCCGAGCGGCTCGGCCGCGCGCCCGGCGAAAGCTGCGCGTCGCGAGGCACCCGCCGCGCCATCTGGCGCGGGGCCCTCGAGCGCGTCGCGAGGGGCGGGAGGCCCGCCGCCGGGGTTCTTCGACAGCGACGTGCCTCCCCGGAGCGGCAGCGGCGGGGCCTCGGCTCCCACAGCCCCCGCCCCCGCCCCCGCCCCGGCGCCCGCCGCGCCCGTGGCGGGCGTGCCCTCTGGATTTTTCGACGCGCCCGCCGCGCCGGCGCCGGCGCCGGCGCCGGCGGCGTCTCCCGAGGCGCGCGGCGCGCTCGCGCTGGTGATGGGTGGCTACGGCGACTCGGACGAAGACGCGGACGAGCCTTCTTCGCTCGAAGCGCCGCCGTCCCTGAACCCCGGTGCCACCAAGGCTTCGAAGGGCTCTTCCGTTCCCGACGACTCGTTCTTCGACTCGAAAGCGAAAGCGGCGGCGGCGCGCGGCGACAAGGCAAAGCCGCAAACCGCGGAGGAGGCTCTTAAGCGTTTCGAGGAGGACGTGCGCGCGGACGTGGAGGAGGCGACGCGGCGTGAGCAGGAGGAGATGGAGGCCGAGGCGCTGGAGAAGGTCCGGCGGGAGGCGGAGGAGCACGCCGAGCGCCTGGCCTCCATCGCACGCCTCAAGAAGCGCGCCGAGGAGAAACGCGCCGAGGCGGCGCGGCGAAGAGAAGAAGAAAAAGCGACGCGCGACGACGCGGGGGCGGAGCCGTCGCGCGAGTCGGACAGCGAGTCGGAAGAGCCTCCTTTCGGAACAGAGATGGACTGGCGCGCGAAGCGCGTGTGAAACGAATGAGCTTTTCGCGTTTCGTGACGATCGATCCATCAAGCGCGTTTCGTCATCAATCAAATCGCGCGCGATGGGTATATATGTCGCCTTCCAGCCCGCCGTCGCGCGACCCCCTCTGTCTGCCGCGGAGAGCGGTCATATGTCCGCGAAGACCGCCTGTTCCTCCTCGGTGAGCTCGAACGGGTGCGGCAGAGGCTCTTGGTCTTCCGCGTGCGCGTCGTACTGCGACGTGCAGAGCGCGTCGCGGAGCGCGGGCACCACCGGCGCGGCGAGCTCTCTGCGCACCACCGCGCGCCAATCGACGCCTTGGAACCACCGCGCGGAGGCGGCGGCGCCGCCGAAGCTCGTGGCCTTTCCGGGGGACTCTCCCCACAGACCGTAAAGACCGTCGTGCTCCGGGAAGAAGAACCTGCGCCCGCCCGCGCGTCGCGCAGGGTCCTTCTCGAGCAGACGCGCGATGAGCCGCTCGGCGTCCGACGAGAAGTGCGCCGGGAACACCGGCGAGGCGCGCACGATGCGGCGGTACGTCTCTAAACGCGACGCGTCCTCCTCGGCGCCGGCGTCGAAGGCGTCGAAGGAGTCGAACGAGCCGTCGCCGTCGTCCTCGCTCATGGGCGACGTCGGCGAGACACGCGTTGGCGTACCGTCACTCTCGAGGTTGCCACACGACGAAACCTTTCTTTCGTGCTCGTTCCCGCCGACGTGGAACGGCGGGTACCCCGCGAGCATCTCGAACACCAGCACGCCCAGCGCCCACCAGTCCACCTCCGGCCCGTGGCCTCGGCCCGTCACGATCTCGGGGGCCAGGTACTCGGGCGTCCCGCAGAGCGTGTACGTGCGTTCCAACTCGTGCGTCTGCTTTCTTTTTCGCGTGTCACGCGTTGTTGTTTCTCCCTCGTCGTCGTCGTCGTACGACGAACGTTGCGGCAGCGCCTTGGCGAACCCGAAGTCCGTGAGCTTCACGTGCCCGTCCGCGTCCAGGAGCACGTTTTCGGGTTTCAAGTCACGGAACGCGATTTGGCGGTCGTGCAGATACTCCAACGCCAGAACGATTTCGGCGGCGTAGAAGCGCGCGGAGGGCTCGTCGAAGCGCCCCAGCCGGCGCAGGTGCGAGAAGAGCTCGCCGCCGGGGACGTACTCAAGCACGAAACGCACGTGCCGCGCGTCCTGCGCGGAGCCGAGGAAACGCACCAGGAAAGGATGCGCGGCGTCTTCGAAAACGGATGTCTCGCTCGCGTCGGAAAACGAAAACGCGTCGTCGTCGTTTTTTTCGTAGCCGCTCACGTTGCTCGCGTCGCCACAGACCGTCTCCAGTACGGCGTGCTCCGCCAGGACGTGCTCCGCCTGCCTGGCGCGGAACACCTCGCTCTTGCTCATAGTCTTGATGGCCACGGGCGTGCCCGTGCGCCTGTGCAGCGCCACGGCGACGCGGCCGAAGGTGCCGGCGCCCACCACTTTGCCCACGTCGAAGTCGGACATGTCGAGCGACCCGCCGAGATACGACCTTTTTGTCGCGCGGCGCGGCGCGTGTTCGTGTGACGCGGCGTTTGGATCGATACCGATGGATACCGTCGGTTTGAACGTCACGTCGACCGGTCTTCCTCGCGTCGACGGCTCGGCGGTGATCGGTCGGAACGTCGCGTCGACACCGGCGGGCGGGAACGAGACCCGGCGGGGGACGTTTTCTTTGCCGAATTTTTTCTTTTTCGAGCGCTCGTCCCTCCTCGCGCGCTCGGGGTCGCTCGCGACCGCGGAGGGCGTCCCCGCGGCCGCGAGGGCGGTCTCGGCGTGCGCGACGCGGCAACCCGTGCGGTCGCGCGCGGCGGCGAACGCCGTGCCGCCGCTCGAGCCGAGCGGAGCGTCGAACATGTCCTACTCAATCGGGTCGTCGCGGTCGTCTCGAGCGACGTGACGGCAACCAACAGTCGGGAGTATTTGACCGGATCCCCCTCGGTCCGCGCGGGCGGGGACGAGGAGCGCCGCCGCCGGGGCAGGAGCGTCTCGGCGAGGCGTGTCAGACGTCCGAGCCGTGCGCCGCGCGGACGATACGCGCCGCACTCGGAGTTGAGGCTAGGGGCGTCGCGCGCGCTCACGGATCTGAGAAACGCTCCGGCGATGTCATCGCGTTCGATTATTCCCGAACCCGAAACGGCGCATCAACCTGAGGTTCAGCGCGCAAGTGGCGCAAAGCGCGTTTTGGGGATAAACGCTGCTGACGCGGACGTCCACCAGTGGTCCCGGCACGCCACGCCCTTCCTCTCGGTCTCCGCACCGACCCCCGACGCCATGTCCCTCTCCCTCGTCTCCACGCAAGGCGTGTGCCGCGGCGTCTCCGCGCCCGCGCGCGGCGCGCGCCGCCTGCGCGCGGCGTCTCTCCCCCGCGTCCCCGCGTCGCGCGGCCGCGGCGCTTCCGCCGTCGCCATGTCCTCCGGCTTGGACCAGGTCGCCGCGGCGGTCACCGCCTCGCTCCCCCCGAGCGTCTTCGAGCTCGCGGCGAACGCCAACGACCTCGTGAACGGGTGCGGGGTAAACGGCACGTGCGGCCAGGTGGACGCGCCTCCGTTCGCGCTCATCGGGAGCGCTATCGCGATCGGGGGCGGCTTCTTGGCGTTCGTGACGTTCGGGCTCAAGGGCGGCGCGGACGCCGCGTCGGAGATGCAGGACAGAGACAGCGACTTCTTCGGGAAGAAGTAGACGCGGAGACCGAACGCGGCTGCAGAGCGTGTCGTGTGTGTCGTGCGATACGCGCCTACACACGGCGAGGACGACGCGCGCGAGTGGTACGACGAGAGAGAGACGGAGAGAGAGAGCGCTTTTTCGGAGACGAGTCTGCGAAACGACGATGTACGATCGAAATGAAATCAACGTCAAGAGCTCCGTCGCGTGTCTATGTGTCGCGCATGGGGGAAAAGCGTTTCTCCCTCTGTCATCAGTGCACCATGGTCTTGACCTTGGCGATGGCCTTCGCCGGGTTCAGGCCCTTGGGGCACACCTTGCTGCAGTTCATGATGGTGTGGCACCGGTACAGCTTCATGGCGTCGTTCACCTTCTCCAGGCGCTCATCCGTGAACTCGTCGCGCGAGTCGATGATCCAGCGGTACGCCTGCATCAGCACCGCGGGCCCGAGGTACTGGTCGGAGTTCCACCAATACGAAGGGCACGACGTGGAGCAGCACGCGCACAGGATGCACTCGTACAGCCCGTCCAGCTTGGCTCGGTTTTCCTTGTTTTGGTAATTCTCCACGCCCTTCTTGAGTTCGCCGTCCTTCACCTGCAGGTACGGCTCGATGGACTTGTACTGCGCGTAGAAGTTGGCCATGTCCACGACGAGGTCGCGCACGACGAACATGTGCGGCAGAGGCGCGAGCTTCTGCGGTGCAGAGGAGGTCTTCTCGATCTTTGACAAACACGCCAGCGTGTTCACGCCGTTGATGTTCATCGCGCACGACCCGCAGATGCCCTCGCGGCACGATCGGCGAAACGAAAGCGAGTTATCCTGCTCATCCTTGATCTTGAACAGCGCGTCAAGCATCATGGGGCCGCAAGCGTTCGTGTCCACCTGCGTTTATTTTTTTCCGTCGCAGTCGGGTATTGTAGCGCAGGAACAGAGAGAGGGATTCGTTCGGGTCAGCGCGCGCGGTCTTCGGAGCCGAACCAATCGCGTCGCGCATCGCTTCGAAAAAGCCATTCGAGCGACGCGTCCCTTAGGTATCTGCGACGACGAAAAGAAAGGGGTGCATTCAACAACTCGTACCTGGTACGACTGGTACCTGGGTTTGCCCCCCGTGTCGGGGTCCCAGCGGTAGATCTGGAACTCCTGCATGTTCGCGGGCTTCATCGCGGGCGCGGCCGCCGCCGCCGCGGCGCCCTGCGTCGCCGAGGTGGTCACCACGCGCGGCTCCATCGCCGAGCGCGCCAACCCCAACGAGCGCCCCGCGGCGCGACGCGCGACGGAGAACATGGCGCGGTGGCCCGGGTCGCGCGCCTCGAGCGGCGGTGATCTAGTGCACGCTCGGGCTCGCGCACGTGCGCTACGACGACGCCGTGCGAACGCCGGGGACGCGGACGTGCGGCAGTCAAGCGCGCGGCGGTCTGTGTGTCACGCGCGACGTCATCTCGTTTCGGTTCGCTGCAGCGATATTTTTTTTTTCGAGTTCGCTCGCCCGCGCGCGTCGGTTCGGCTGTTCGGGACGCGCGCACTGTTCGTTTCCGCTCTTCTTTTTTTTTTTCTCGAACTTGGACCGTGAATTTTTTCGGCCGGCGCCGAAAGACCGGAAATCTTCCGGGTTCGTGATTCGAGAAGTGCGTTCGCACTCTTTCCAGACTGAATGCCAAGGGGAAAACCGCCCCTCGTTTCCCACCGGAGATTCTTGGTTAACACCACGGGAGGCGGAGAACACGTCTCGGCAAAACTCCCGCGCGTTCCTACGGCGGCTGTGGCCCTTAAAACGTTACTCGGAAAACGATAAAGCGTCTCGGCGAGTTGCCGCAGCGATCACTTTCCCGCACCATACACCTTCCCCCGACACACAGCTCCCAGCTGTTGTCCCCGACTGGTACGTCGACACCCCGCGAGCGCGCGCGAGAGGTTTTTCGGACGCCGCGCCGGCCGCGGCGCGCGTTCCGCCGGAGCGGTGTCGAGATTCAGCATCCGCGACCAGCCGCCAAACGCGATATGCCGGCTCGAGGACGCGCCGCGCTCGGCGCCGCGGCGGCGCGTTACGGGTCGGAACGCGCGGTTTGGGGCGAGCGAACGTCTCATCCGCGACGTTAGCATCGACCTGGACCGCGCGTTGGCTCGGAACCGCGCCGCGTGACCGCGAGCGCGCGCGCTTCCGGAAGCGCGGCACGCCGGTGGCGGCTCGACGGCGGAGAAGACAACGCGAATGTCGTCGCCGCGCGCGAGCACGCCGCGCGGACGCGCGGTGGCGCGGTTCGGGCCGCCACCGCGCGCGCGCGCGTCCCGTCGCCCCTTTCGTGGAGGCGCGCGCGCGCGCGGTGGAGGCGGCCCGAGACGCCCCCCCGCGCCGCGTCACGCGCGTCCCCCCGCCCGCATCTTGAAAGTCTCGTCTGAGCTTTCGAGCTTTGTTGGTTCGGCGGCCGAAAACGAACGCCGCGCTCGACCGCTCCCGGCGGTCCGTTTTCCCGTGTCGCGCGTTGGCTCGAAAAAAAGAAAAAGAGGCTTTTTGGCTGACGATTCCGACCCGCCTCGTTTCCTCTCTCGCAGCTATCATGGCTCCCCCGAAGTGCAAGGCTCCGGCTGCGTCCAAGATCACCCAGGCGATCATCGACTCCATCAAGGAGGACTCCCTGAAGAAGAAGGATGAGGACGCGCGCAAGGCTGCCGCCGAGAAGATCACCGAGCTCATCAACGCCGCCGGCACCGCCGAGGAGCCGATGCTGATCGACCTCCTCGAGATCGCCATCACGCTCGCGGGCGACAACAAGTCCAAGAACGTGCGCGAGGCCGCGGACGTCGCGTGCGCCGCGTTCCCCGCGAAGCTCTCCGAGTTCGCCGTGCGCGCGTGCCTCGGCCCCATCTTCACCGGCTTCAACTCGCAGTTCTGGCAGTCCAAGATGCGCGCGCTCGACATGATCGACTCCTTCGTCGAGCGCAACCCCAAGGCTGTCGCGGCGTGCCTCCCCGAGATCGTCCCCGAGCTCGCGCAGGTGATGGTTGACATGCGCGACGAGGTGAAGGAGAAGTCCACCGCTACCATGGCCAAGGTGGGCACGTGCGTCGGCAACATCGACATCGATCCCTTCATCCCCACGCTCATCGAGTGCATCCACAAGGTTGACGAGGTTCCCGAGTGCGTGCACAAGCTCGCGGCGACGACGTTCGTGCAGCAGGTTGAGGCGCCCACGCTCTCCATCATGGGCCCCCTGCTGCAGCGCGGCCTGTTCTTCCAGCAGACCATCGCCATCAAGCGCAAGTCCGCGGTCATCATCGACAACATGTGCAAGCTCGTCGAGGACCCCATGGACGCCGCGCCGTTCCTGCCCAAGCTGCTCCCCCTGCTCAAGCGCGCGATGGACGAGGTGGCGGACCCCGAGTGCCGCCAGGTGTGCACGCGCGCGTACAAGACGCTGCTCATCGCCGCCGGCGAGTCCTCGGACGCCGTCATCGACGAGACCGCCGAGTCCAAGCGCGCGGACGAGTCCACCGTGCGCAAGCAGATGACGTCGATGATGTCGGAGATCTCCGGCGCCTCCGCGGAGGACGTCACCGCGTTCGTCACCTCCGCCGAGGTGCAGCCCTACTTTGAGTACATCTGCAAGCTCTCCACCAACGCGCTGCTCGCCAAGAACTTCGACTTCGAGACGTGGAAGAAGTCCTGCGCCACCCCCTACCTGGCGCTCTTCTTCGACGGCGCCGAGGCTGCCACCAAGACGCTCGTCGAGAAGGCGCACGCCGAGTACGAGGCGTCCAAGAAGGTGTTCATCGTCGAGGACGAGGAGGGCGAGGACCTGTGCAAGTGCGACTTCTCGCTCGCGTACGGTGCGCTCATCCTGCTCAACAACGCCACCCTGCACATGAAGAAGGGCAAGCGCTACGGTCTGTGCGGCCCCAACGGCTGCGGCAAGTCCACGCTCATGAAGGCGATCAACAACGGCCAGGTTGACGGGTTCCCCCCCGCCGACGAGCTGCGCACGGTGTACGTCGAGCACGACATCCAGGGCGACCAGCACGAGATGACCGTCGTCGAGTTTGTCCTGGACGACGAGGTGATCAAGAGCCACGGCACCACCGCCGCGGACGTCGAGGCGACGCTCCTGAGCTTCCAGTTCACCGAGCGCATGATCAAGGGCCCCGTCGTCGCGCTTTCCGGCGGCTGGAAGATGAAGCTCGCGCTCGCGCGCGCCATCCTCATGAAGGCTGACATTCTGCTCCTGGACGAGCCCACGAACCACCTCGACGTGAAGAACGTCGCGTGGCTCGAGGAGTACCTCTGCTCGCAGACCACCGTGTCTTCGATGATCGTGTCGCACGACTCCGGCTTCCTGGACCGCGTGTGCACCCACATCATCCACTACGAGACGCGCAAGCTCGTCACGTACAAGGGTAACCTCACCGAGTTCATCAAGCAGTGCCCCGCGGCGAAGAAGTACACCGAGCTGTCCAACGACGAGCTCAAGTTCATCTTCCCCGTGCCCGGCTTCCTGGAGGGCGTGAAGAACAAGGACAAGGCGATTGTCAAGGCGAACAACTGCCACTTCACCTACCCCAACACGGACCGCCAGATCATCCAGGGTGCGTCGATCCAGCTCTCGCTGTCGTCGCGCGTCGCGTGCCTCGGGCCCAACGGCGCGGGCAAGTCCACCTTCATCAAGCTGCTCACGGGTGAAGCCGAGCCCGACATCGGCACGGTGTGGAAGCACCCCAACATGCGCTACGCGTACGTCGCGCAGCACGCGTTCCACCACGTCGAGCAGCACCTCGAGAAGACCCCCAACGAGTACATCCGCTGGCGTTTCCAGACTGGCGAGGACAAGGAGAACCTCACCAAGGTCACGGCGCAGTACACCGAGGAGGAGGAGCGCCTGATGAAGGAGAAGATCCCCGTGCCCCAGGAGGACGGCTCCATTCTGAAGCTCGTGGTGGAGAAGATTCTGTCCCGCCGCCAGAAGAAGTCCAAGTACGAGTACGAAGTGCAGTGGAAGGGCCTGTCCATGGACGCGTCCACCTGGATGGAGCGCGAGAAGCTCCTCAAGTTCGGCTTCGAGAAGTACATGAACCGCATCGACGAGCGCGAGGCGGCTCGCGCCGGCCTCTACGCGCGTCCGCTCACGCAGGCGAACGTCGAGAAGCACCTCATCGACTTCGGCCTCGACGCCGAGTTTGGCACGCACAACCGCATCAAGGGTCTCTCCGGCGGCCAGAAGGTGAAGCTCGTGCTCGGCTCCGCGATGTGGCAGCAGCCGCACATCGTCGTGATGGACGAGCCCACGAACTACCTGGACCGCGACGCGCTCGGCGCGCTCGCGTGCGCCGTCAAGGAGTTCGACGGTGGCGTGCTTCTCATCACGCACAACTGCGAGTTCGCGGACGCGCTCAAGGAGGAGACGTGGGAGGTTCCCGGCGATGGCAAGGTGTACGTCACCGGCCAGAAGTGGGGTCTCGGCAAGAAGGCTGGCAAGGGCGAGGCTGTCGAGCAGCTCATCGCGGACGAAGTCCTCGATGCGCTCGGCAACGTCGTCAAGGTCAAGGGCCCCAAGAAGAAGCTCTCCCGCAAGGAGATCAAGGCGAAGGCTAAGGCTCGCGCGACGAAGCTCGCCGAGGGCCAGGACCTGACCACTGACTCCGACTGGGACCTCGACGAGTACATCGGCGAGGCCAAGGAGAAGAAGACCAAGGCCTAATAAGCCCACTTGATTAGCACTGTATATTACGTATCACCTGTCCATGCTGGCAGCTGCGTAATGTTCGCTGCCACTCAAGCCTATTAGCCTAGCCGTCTTCAGGCAAGATATACTTATTCCGGGTTTTGTTATTACACGCACAGAGCCAAAAAAACACAAACTTTTTGACAAACGCGCTTCGTCCGTCTCTCTCGCCGCGCGGCTTCCGACCCAAAAAAGACGCCACCGCGGCTCGCGTCAGCTCTGGAAGTCCGCCCACCCCTCGTCGCTCGGCGCGTCGAAACTCGCCCAGCCCTCCTCCTGCGGCGGCGCCGCGGTCAAAAGCGGCGCGGCGATCGCGGGCGGCGCCGACAAGAGGCTTTGGGGTGGCGGCGCGATGGTCGCGTTATTCGGCGGCGGCGCGATGGGCGCGCCGACGATCGCGGCCGCGGCGGTCTTCTCCGTCCCAGGGTTGGTCTTGTTTTCTTTTTTCTTCCCCCCGCTCCCCGGCACGGCGACGTGTATGGTCCCCTTGAGCGAGAAGTCGTGCAGCCTGGCGGGCCCCGTTATGCCCGCCGCCTCCTGCTCTCTTTTTTTCTCCGCCAGCTCTTTTTCGTACTCGGCGCGCGCGGCGTTTGCTTCCTTTTCGCGGTCGGCTCTTCCCTGGTGCTCCTGCACGGCGAGCTTGAAGTCCGACGCGTCGTCCCTCTGCCTGAACCCCAAACCCAGAAACGCGTGCCTGCGCGTCGCCTCGTCCTCCACGCGCAGCACGAAGTACCGCGAGGAGTCCAGCACGGGCTCCACCGCCGTGGTCACCGGCGCGTCGCGAGGAAGCGGGCACGCCGCGAAAAGCTCGCCCGTCTCCACATCCTCTAACTTGATGTGCCCTCTTTCACCCTTCGCGGTGACCTTGACGCGCACAGCCTTGAGCCACTTCTCGACGTTCCAGCCGTCCGCGCGGTGGCCCGCGTGCGTCGGCGCGGGGGGGATGGCGTACACGTACTGCGGGGAGGGGTAGGTGAGACGCGCGCGTCGCGGGGAGGGGTCAGATTCCGGGCACCCCGAGCGCCGAGCGCCGAGGCGGGCCGCGCGAGCGCGACGAAACGAGGGGACCGAGTGGGTGGAGGGACGTACCGCCTCGGGAAGGGAGAACGTGGTGATCTCCACGCGGTCGTCGTCCGCCATGACCCCGTGGGTGAGAGCGCACGCGGCACGCGCGTGCACTACTGGGCGTCGGAGTGTTCAACAACGAGCCTTCACAGTCCGGACGCGTCGGAGCCCGTTCTGGCTCCGACCGGGCTTTTAGTCTGCTTGGAATAAATTATGACAACAAAAGTGACAACAAAGGTGACAACAGACAACAGAAATTCTGTTGTCACATCACGACATTTTGTCACATTTGTTGTCACATTTGTTGTCATGTGACAACAAATGTGACAACAGAAGTGACAACAAATGACTTCTAAATTCCTCTAATGAGAAGGTGGAGAGTCACCCACATCGCGAATTCCGAGGACGCGACCTGACAAGCGCGAGGGGTACCGACGCGCTTCGCAGTTCCCGGCACGCCGGGCGCGCACCGCGGCGGCGGGTGTCATCCGCGCGCGGTCGGCTCTCGGTCACGGTCTCGCCTTCGTGACCCGGAGGAGTCCGGCGGACGCGCGACGGACGTCCGGGTCGGCTCGCGCGGCCGCTCGCGAGGTCTCGGGCCTTCCATCTGTCGTAAAGCCGTTTCGTGGCGAGAAGCGGGCCATGTGGGTTGGTGGCGCGTTCGACCCCGCCCCGGAGGCGGTTCCCGCCCCCGCCCCGTACCCCGACGGCGCGTACGCGATGACCCCGTCGCAGTTCGACGCGCGAGTCGAGTCGTGGACCGCGAGGCAGGCGGACTTCGACGCCTCGCTTCGACGGGACCGAGCTTTCGCGCATCTGACGCGACAGCGCGAGATTCGAGCCGCCGGAGCCGCGGCGTTCGTGGCCCTGCTCCCGCTCACGAGCGTGTTCGGCACCCTCACGGCGCTCCCCGACGCGCCACAAGCGGACCCCGCGACGCGCGCGCTCGCGCTGCACGGCGCGTGCGACCGGTGGGCGGGCGCACCGGTGACGAGCGGAAATCTCGAGTGGGACCAAGGGCTGTTTCGCGTTGGCGGGGTCGACGTCAAAGCCGCGGAAGTAGAGCGCCTCGCGCCTCGAGTCGCGGCGACGCTCCTGGTCGCCGCGGCGGCGATCGCGCTCGGCATCGTCTACGGGGTGTGCGCGCGCGCCGCCGCGATGCGTCGCGCGGCGACGTCTCGAAACGCGCGCCACGTCTCGAGCGGAGAGGAAAAGGAAACGGCGTCGACGGCGACGACGGCCGCGTTCGAGATGCGCGTCTCGCCGCCGCGCGTCTCGCCGCCTCCTCCCCCTCCCCCTCCCGCGCTTCGCCCGCCAGGCAGCCTCGGGCCGTTATCTCGGACACCCGTCCCGCCTCCGCCGCCCCCGCCGCGGACGCCGCGCGCCGGTTCCTCGGCGACGGCGTCGCCGCCGCCGCGCGGCGGCGGAGGCGGCTCGCCGCCGGCGTCGGCGCTGCGCCGGTCTCTGGCCATGGGCAAGCTCCGTCGCGCGGTTTCCTCCCGCGCGAACGCGAGACTCCGCGAGGTGAACGCGGCGGCGAACGAGGCGCCCACACCGGAGGTGGCGCGCCGCGTGAAGACAAAACTGGATCCGAGCGACGTGCTCGCCGAGCTTCAGGCCAAGTCGCCTTTCCTCGCCGAGGCGAATCGCGAGGCGCGCGCGCACGCGTTTGCCATCGCGTCTCTTCGCGAGGCGCTCGAAAAGATGGACGGCACGGCGAGCGCAGAGACGATAGAGGCGCTTCGCGACCGCGCCGAACAGACGCTCGCGGCGTTGACGGATGAGCCGCGCGTGCTGCGTCTGCTCGAGTTCCCGGAGGCGCGACTGGAGAGTCTTCGCGTCGCCGCGGCGAACGCGAAGCGGCTGAGCGAGTGCCGGAAACGCGCCGAAAATCTCGCGCGCGCGTTTTCGTCTCGTGCTTCAACAGCCTCGTCGCTGTTCGCGGAGCACGCACAGTCGCTCGCCGTTCTGGACGCGTGCGTTTCTACGGCGGACGCCGTGGCCGCGTCGCGCAGCGCGGACGAGCGTCGGTTCCGCGACGCCGGCATCGCCTTCGATTGGCGTTTAATCGAGGCGACGCGCGAAGCCGCCGTCGGCATGTGCGGCGCGCGGCTGCGGAGCGCGCTGGCGCGGTGCGCGG